>Ga0302325_10000354_pt1 | contig 129670 bp, 108 predicted proteins | sample Palsa_T0_2_FD_201948 | JGI IMG/M metagenome (GOLD analysis project Ga0302325, IMG submission 201948) | Peat permafrost microbial communities from Stordalen Mire near Abisko, Sweden - Palsa_T0_2 | ecosystem: Environmental > Terrestrial > Soil > Palsa > Peat permafrost | place: Sweden: Abisko...
CAGCTTGTGGAGCGCACAGGCGCGAGCCGTTGTGCGCGGTGTAAGGCGATGGTGCCGGTCGCCTCCTAAGCGACAGGTCGGCAGTTCGAATCTGCCCGTCCCTACCACATTCCCGAGGCGCAGATGTAATTGCGACAGCTTGTGGAGCGCACAGGCGCGAGCCGTTGTGCGCGGTGTAAGGCGATGGTGCCGGTCGCCTCCTAAGCGACAGGTCGGCAGTTCGAATCTGCCCGTCCCTACCAGACCTTGGCTAATCGGTGTCGAAATCCAGAATGTGCCTGTACTGCCAATCCCGGCATCGACTTGTCGATGCTCCCCCGCAAAGTGCATGCGCGCGGGCGCGCGTGCACTAGAATGAGGCATGGCTAAACTGGCGCTCATTTACGGCATGCGTCTGCTTCCCGCGGACGAACTGGAAAAAGTCGGCGATGCCGAAGTCACCCTCAAGAGTGGAAAGAAGGCCCAGGTAACCATGCATCTGCTCGAAGGCGGCGAGCGAGAGATCCGCAAGCAGTTGATGCAGTCGCTGGACGCGTTCTTCGAATTCTACCCGGAAATTTGAAGCTGACCGGCGCTACTTGCCCACCAGATGCTCGACGTCGCGGTTGTTCTCGGTGCAAATGAACTCCAGCATCTCTTCATTCGCCAGATCAGTGACGCGCTTTTGCGTCCAAGGCTTCGCCAGGACGCCGGGGTCGTCAACCGTGATTTCGATCTCGAGATGTCCCGCGTCGGGGCGATGGTAGCGTTCGATGATGTGCAGCTGGTCCGAATGCGGGTGTGACTCCATATCGAGCCAGACTCTTGGGTCGAAGCCAACGCGATCCACAACCAGTGTGTCGCCGTCCCAGCGGGCGATCGAATGACCGTACCAAGCCGGGTTCGGATCGGCGGGATGGCCGCGGCCGTCCAGATAGATCTGATGGAAGCCGGGGCTCTCGTCGTCGGACAGATAAATCAGGTAGTCCTTGCTCTGGACGAATTGCCACAGTGGGCCGTTGCGCAGCGGGCCGGACGGCAGGCAATGCGCTTGCGGACTATCCCTATTGTTGCTTTCAATGCGTTGCTTGGTGATCGCGAGGGCCGCCGGCAACCATTCGGGCTTCCCTGGATCCACCGTGGTGGGGCGCCACCAGACGCCGGAGAGATCGGGTTTCCCGTCAAAGGTGCGCGGCGTCGGGCTGGTTGGCGGCTTGTGCCGCTTCAGGTCGGCGAGTTGGTGCGTGCGATCTTCGCCCAGCGTGTTGAGCTGCGTGGTGTCGCCCAGGCGAATGTCGAGCGACACTGTTTGGGACGCTTGGACTGCAACACCCTTCTTCTCGTAAGGCCTTAGCGCCGGCGCGGTGACTGTGATGTCGTAGGCTCCGGGCGGGAGATCGGCCAGCGTGTATTTACCCGAGGCGGATGTCGTGGTTTTGAACACGGAACCGGACTCAGTGTTCCTGGCTTGCACCAGGTTGTTCTCGATGGGGTCGCCTATGGAATCGAAGAGAGTACCGGTGATGGCTCCCGTGGGCGCCCCCGTTTGCGCGATGGCCGTCATCGCGGCCAACAGAGCAAGAATGCAGAAGAAAGATCTGTTCATACTACTTGTCATACTATTTGCCGATCAAGTGCTCGACATCGCGATTATTCTCGGTGCAAATGAACTCGAAGATCTCTTCATGCGCCAAGTCGGCAACGCGTTTCATGGTCCAAGGCTTGGCGAGCACGCCGGGGTCGTCCACGGTAATTTCGATTTCGAGATGGCCCAGGTCAGGGCGATGGTAACGCTCGACGATGTGCAGTTGGTCCGAATGCGGGTGTGATTCGATGTCGAGATACACTCTGGGATCGAAAGCGACGCGATCCACCACCAAGGTGTCGCCGTCCCAATGTCCGATGGAATGCCCGGCCCAAGCTGGATTCGGATCCGCGGGATGGGGGCGGCCGTCGAGGTAGATCTGGTGGAAGCCGGGACTGTCGTCGTCGGAGATATAAACCAGAAAATCTTTGCTTTGGACAAACTGCCAGAGCGGGCCGTTGCGCAGCGGGCCGGAAGGTAAGCAATGCGCCTGCGGGCTATCCTTGCCGTTGCTATCACGGCGCTGTTTCTGGATTGCCAGCGCGGCCGGAAGAAATTCGGGTTTGCCGGCATCCACTGTGCGAGGCTGCCACCAGACGCCCGAAAGATCGGGCTTGCCGTCGACGGTGCGCGGTGTCGGACCCGACGGCGGCGCGTGGCGTTTGGTGTCGGCGCTGATCCGCAGACGATCTTCCCCGAGTGTGTTGAGCTGCGTGGTGTCGCCCAGCCGAAGGTCGAGCGATACGGTTTGCGAGGCCTGGACGGCGACCTCTTTCTTCTCAACAGCGGTGAGGCCGGGCGCGGAGCCCGTGACCGTGTAGGTACCAGGCGGCAGATCGGCGATCGTGTATTTGCCGGTGGCGGACGTGATCGCTTTGAAAACGGCGCCGGAATCAGCGTTCTTAGCCTGCACGGCGTTGTTGTCGATGGGGTCGCCAATCGAATCGAGCAGAGTGCCGGTGATAGCGCCGGTGGGCGCACTGGATTGCGCAAGGGCTGTCCAACCCAGGGCTGTCCAACCCAGGGCTGTCCAACCCAGGGCTGTCCAACAAAGAACGACGGCGAGGCATAGTGAAGTTTTCATTTGCGTTTCCCCATTTTCGTATTCTCTCGGGAACGAATGCGCCGATACGTCAGCGAGATCTGGCTCTTCGAGTAAGTCTTATTTTCTACCAAAGTGAAGTCGCGCTGCGGGAAGCCGGCGGGGAAGAAGGGAATGCCGCGTCCGAGAAGAATGGGAACGATACCCAAGTACAGCTCGTCGATCAGGTCCGCCTGCAGGAAGCTGCGCGCCAGCTCGCCGCCGCCCATGTGGAAGCTGTGCTTGCCGGGGCGCGCTCGAATTTTCCGTAGCCAGGCCGCGGGGGACTGTCTGGTGAATATGACGCCATCGCGCTCGCCGGGCGGTTGGGTGCGAGAGAAGACATAGGTGGGGGCTGCGATTGGAAAATCCTTGGCCCCCACTTTGGTCATATGAAGGTAGTCCACCGAACCGTCGGGCCGGGCGAGACAGCCGTCGAGCGTGATGCCCGCGCCGAGGATCACTTTACGCATGCAGCGATTGTATAGGTTTTTAGTGGCCTTCGGCTTCCAGGAACCGCTCCACTTCGATGGCGGCCATACATCCGGCGCCTGAAGCGGTAATCGCCTGCCGATAAGTCCGGTCCTGGACGTCTCCGGCGTGAAAGACTCCGGTTATGTTGGTGCGCGCGCCGCCGTGCGAAATGATGTAGCCGTCGGGATCGAGATCGATCTGGCCCACGAAGGGCGCGGTATTGGGGATGTGGCCGATGGCGACGAAGAAGCCGTCGACGTCGCGGTCCCAAATTTCATCGGTGAGCAAGTTGCGCAGCTTCACGCCCGTAACCACGTGCTGGTTCGCGTCGAAGACGTCCTCGACCACGGTGTTGGGAAACATTTTGATCTTGGGATTGCTGCGCGCGCGTTCCAGCATGATCTTCGATGCGCGGAAATTATCGCGACGATGCACCAGCGCCACTTCTTCGCCGAAGCGGGTGAGGAAATTGGCCTCCTCCATCGCTGAGTCGCCGCCGCCCACCACCATGATTTTCTTGCCGCGATAAAAAAAGCCATCGCAAGTGGCGCAGCTCGAGACGCCGTGGCCGATCAGCTTTTGCTCGTTGGGCAAATTGAGCCAGCGCGCCGACGCTCCCGACGCAATGATCAGCGTGCGTGTTTCCAGCCACTCATGGTCCACTTTCAGGCGGAACGGCCGCTTGGAGAGATCGGCCTCGATGAGGGTGCCATGCAGGTACTCGGCGCCAAAATGCTCGGCCTGCTTCTTGATGTTCTCCACTAACACGGGCCCTTCGATGCCATCGGGAAATCCGGGGAAGTTTTCGACCAGCGTGGTGAGCGATAGCTGGCCGCCCGGTTCGTGTCCGGCCACCACCAACGGTTTCAGGTTGGCGCGCGCGGCGTAGATGGCGGCGGTGTTTCCGGCGCAGCCGGAGCCGATGATGATCACATTATGCATGGAAATTTTATGCTATCAGACCATCGGAACTATCGATGGGCAGTGAGTGTGAAGATGCCGGAACGGACCACCTGGTTGGTGATCAGTGCGCAGACGTACGCCAGAAGCGTCATGTAGGCAAACTGAATGGCCGGCCACTTCCAGCCTCCGGTCTCGCGGCGCACTACGGCTACAGTGGACATGCATTGCATCGCGAACGCGAAGAAAATGAGTAGCGCGACGGCGCCACCGGGGGTCAAGTCGCTTCTGAGCGCATTGCGCAGGCCGAGCGAATCCTCCGTGCCTTCCTTGCCGTAGATGGTGCCGAGCGTCCCGACGATGGTTTCCCGCGCGGCGATGGAACTGACAAGCCCGATGCCGATCTTCCAGTTGAAACCGAGAGGCTTGATCACTGGCTCGACCGCATGGCCGATCATGCCGGCGAAACTGTCGGCGATTTCGGGCGGTTGGCCGTTTTTCACCGGCAGGTTTTCCAGAACCCAGAGCACCACGATCACGAGCAGGATCACAGTTCCTGCGCGGCGCAAGAAAACTTTGGAGCGGTCAATCAAACGAAGCCCGAGCGATCGCAAGGTGGGCCAGCGATAAGGCGGCATTTCGAGCACGAACGGTACGCGCTCGCTCTTCAAGATGGACGATTTCAGCAAGCGCGCGGTGGCGATAGCTGCGACGAAACCGAGGATGTAGAGCCCGAGCAACGCGCCAGCCTGCATCCCGAAGAAACGGCCGAGCAACGGGCGATCGGCAATGAAAGCGCCGATGATCAGCAGATAGACGGGCAAGCGGGCTGAACAGGTCATCAACGGAGCGATGAGTATGGTGGCCAGCCGATCGCGCTTGTTTTCGATGGTGCGGGTCGCCATGATGGCCGGAACCGCACAAGCATAAGCGGAAATCAGTGGGATAAACGATTTTCCTTGTAGACCGAATTTGGCCATGGTGCGATCGGCGATCAACGCCGCGCGCGCCAGGTATCCGGAGTCCTCAAGGATTCCGATAAACAGGAACAGCAGCAGGATTTGCGGCAGGAAAACAATCACGGCGCCTACGCCGCTTAAAATGCCATCCACTAACAGCGAGCGGAGAATGGAGGGCGGAAGGATGTGCTCGATCCCATGTCCGGTTTTTAGGAAGAGAGCCTGCAAACCGTCCATCAAAGGCTTGGCCCCGCTGAAAATGGTTTGGAATACGCCGGCTACGACAATGAGGAAGATCAAAGGGCCGGCGATGGGGTGCAAGAATACCGAATCCAAACGCCGCGTCCACATGGGCGGCGCCGGAGCCCGATAGGCCGCGCCCGTTCCTACGTCGTGCGCCCACTGGCGACAGCGCGGTATGTCCTGCAAAATCGGCAGCTCAACGCGCGGGGGTGCGAGCGACGTAGTGCCGGCCGACGTTCCTTCCATGAACTGGAAAACCTTCTCGACGCCTTCGCCCTTGGAAGCGCTGATGAGCGCAACCGGCGAACCCAGCTCGCTCGCCAGCTCGGCCGTATCCACGTGGCCGCCGCGGCTTTTCAGATCGTCGGCCATATTGAGGATCACCAGCGTCGGCAGCTTCAGGCTGAGAATCGGCGCGGCGAGCACCAGATGACGGCCCAGGTTGGTGCAATCCAGGATCAGCAGCAAGGCGTCGGGTTTCGGCACGCCGGGCATGGCGCCAGCCAAGACGTCCCGCGTCACCTGTTCATCTTCCGAGCGCGGGTTCAGGCTGTAGACGCCGGGTAGATCCACCAGCACTACGTCACTATGCTGATGTGGCATTTTGGCTTTACCGACGCGTTGTTCCACCGTGACGCCGGGAAAGTTTGCGACCTTTTGGCGCAGTCCTGTGAGGCGATTGAAGAGCGTCGATTTACCGGAGTTCGGCGGGCCGATGATGGCGACCACGTGCGGCCGCGCACCGTTCGTCAATGATCGGGGCGCCTCAGCAACCGCACATCCAGCGCAATCGTGGCAATCGCTCATTTCCCTGCTCCGTTGGATGGCCGCAGAATGAGCCGCGATGCCGTCTCTTTTCGAAGCGCCACTTCGGAACCGTCGACGCGATAAACACGCGGCTCACCGCCCGGGGCGCTGCGAGCGGGAACAATAATGTGGCCAGGCAGGAAGCCGAGCTCCATCAAGCGGCGAGCGATGTCGTCAGGCAGTTCCAGGCGGTCCAGCACGCCCGATTCTCCCTCCGCGAGCTGCGCGAGGGTTCGCGCAAATGCGTGACTTGGCACAGCGCCGTGGCCATTGTTGACACTCATTTGCAGCATCAATCAGTATCCGCCTCTCCGCAAAGCACGTCAAGGACCCGAAGGTCCAATCGAACTGGACCCTGTTGTAGTATAGCGGACCTTTTTGGTCGCAGATAGAGCAAAGGCCAAGAAAAATTTGACATCACTTCTATTGACATATAAGCACTAAGATTTTATAATCGTGTTGTAGTCAGATACAAGGAGATTAATTGATATGCCGATTGTTAAGTATGCACCTTTTGCGGATACCGAGGACTTTCCCACTGGCCTGAGGCTCTTCCAGGACAGTATCAATCGCCTGTTTAGTGAAGACGGCGTGAAGACTCGTCCGTGGGCTCCGGCGGTAGATATCCTGGAGACCGAAAATGAGTTGGTCTTGAAGGCCGACATTCCCGGCGTAGAGCTGAAGGACATCGACATCCAGCTCGAAAACGGGACCCTGACGGTGAAGGGCGAGCGGAAATTCGAGAAAGACGAGAAGAACAAGGGCTTCCACAGGATGGAGCGGAGTTACGGATCGTTCATCCGTTACTTCACCCTCCCGGATACGGTGGATGCAGAGCACGTCAAGGCGGCCTACGAAGCCGGAGTGCTGACGATCACCCTTCCGAAGAAGGAAGTCGCCAAACCCAAAACCATCAAAGTGCAAATCAGTAACAACTAAACTTGGCGTGAGGATCAGGGGTGGCTACGCCACCCCATCCGCTTTTTGCGATTCTGGTACTTTATGAACGGTTTGAAGACGGTAGCGCTCCTCGGAGCCTTGAGCGGTCTGCTTTTGGCTGGCGGAGAAGTGTTCGGAGGTCGCAACGGCCTTTACATCGCGCTTGCAATCGCGGTGGCATTGAATTTTTTCAGTTATTTCTTTTCCGACAAGATGGCGCTCGCGATGTACTCGGCGCAGCCCGTGACGCCGCAGCAGAATCCCGACGTGTACGCGCGAGTATTCCCGATCGTGCAGAGCCTCACCCAGCGCATGGGTCTGCCTATGCCGAAGCTGTGGCTCATCCAGGATCCATCGCCGAACGCATTCGCCACCGGGCGTAATCCGGAGCATGCATCGGTGGCATTTACAGCCGGGGTCTTGCAGTTGATGAACGATCAGGAACTGGAGGGCGTGGTGGCGCACGAGCTGGGACATGTGAAGAATCGCGACATCCTGACCAGTTCCGTGGCAGCCACCATTGCCGCTGCGATCACGGTGCTGGCGCGCATGGCGTTTTGGTTTGGCGGTAGCAGAGACGATGAAGATCGCAGAAGCCCGTGGGCAGCGTTAGCCATGCTGATCCTGGCGCCGATTGCGGCCATGCTGATCCAAATGGCCATTTCGCGCACGCGCGAATACGCCGCCGATGAAACCTCCGCGCAGGTGACGCACAATCCCAATGAGCTCATTTCAGCGCTCGGCAAGCTGGAAGACTGGTCCAAGCGCATTCCGATGCAGGACGTGAATCCCGCCACAGCGCATCTATTTATCATCAAGCCGTTTTCAGGTCAAAGCCTGATGCGCCTGTTCTCGACACATCCGTCCACCGAAGACCGCATCGCTCGGCTGGAAGCAATGCGGCGCGGATCCTGAACGACGGGCACCTGAACGACGGGCACCTGAACAACGATCTTAGTTCGCCACGGCGATGTAAGCCTTGGCCTCCGACGTAACGTCTTGAACGGTTAATACGAGTGGCTGATTGCCGGCGGGGATTCCCGCGGGCACCGTGAAATTCACTTGGTAGAGTCCGGCAGATCCCGGAGACAGGCCAATGTAAGCTACGTCCACTGAAACACCGCCCAGGGTCAGTGAATAAGAGCCGGCAGGTAGGGTGGATGCCACCGGATCCAGAGTGCCAATTGCCTCGGATGGGCTGGTAGCTCCCCAGCCAACGCCAAAGGCGGTAACAACATCTCCGGTATGCACCGGTGCGTATCCGGAGAACATTCCAGCCGGCGCGATATCAATACCTGTGCTGGCATCCAGGGCCGCGATCGGATTCTCGCCATCCGCGTTGGGAGCGAAGGAGAGAAACTCGGGAGCCACCGCGCCCACCGTAACGTTCACCGCCGGTGAGGACACTTCATTGGCTGTTCCGCAATTAGTGACCACTGTCACTGGAACTGTGCCAGATGACGGCAATTGGCCAGCCAGCACGTTCAGTTGCGTCGGCGAGGCGAAGTACAAATTCCACTTGGTTGTGCCACTCTCCACGCACGTCCCGCCCAACATGGTGGGCAGTTGATTGTTTACGATATCGCCGCCTTCGATGGGCTGAAAAGTTGCGGCGGAGAGCTGACTCCCAAAAAGGCTGAAAACGCCATTGGATGAAATTGTGGTCACGGCCGGCGTGCTGAATCCGGCGCCGACGATTCCGCCGGCGGCGATGGTCGGGCTAAGCACGGGAGTCAGGAGAAAGGCGTGTTGTGCGCCGTTAATGAGGCCTGTTCCGGCGATCTGTCCGGCGTTGTTAATCTGCGTGGCAAACGAAAGCTGCCACCCGGCGCCGTTGACGAGTTGGCTATTCAGATCGTACATCTTGTTGCCGCTATAAAGGAACGCCGTGTACGTGGTTCCGGAAGTGCCGCCGAAGAAAGCGGCTAACTGCAGCGCGAAGGTGGGCGGCTGGCTGCTGTTAAAACCCACCACGGTTCCAGAATCGTTGATTCCCAGCGCCATGCTGCTGGCACTGCCTGAGAGCACGCCGAGATCGGTGACCTTCCCATTGTCGAATAGCACGGCGTGCGCTGTGCCATTGGCCCCGAGCTTGGTGAAATCAATGTCGAAGGCCAGACCCGCCGCGACGCCGGAATCGTTGACCGACGTGGCGATGGCGTTCGGATAACCGGACAGAAGCGGTAGCGTCTGGGGCGTTGTTGAATTCTGCCATACGAGCGGCGTGACGACGGAACCGCTTGTCGCGACGCCGGCACCAACAATCTCTCCGCTCGAATTGATACCGAATCCCGCGGCAGAACCACCGCCCGGAACCGCGAGCTCGGCGGGAGTGCCCGCCGGGAGCTGGTACAGGAACGCGTGGCTATCAATCAAAAAGTTCAAATTCAAGCTGCTGCTACTCACCACCTGAAGCGAAGTGGCGACCACCTGACCGGCGTTGTTCACGCCCGAAGGAAGCGCGCTTGCGATCTGGCTGGGCGCCGATGCGATGGCACCGCTGTCATAGATGAATGGCGCCGCGGTAGCAGTTCCCGCCAACAAATCAGCTTTCACCGCTCCACCCACCACCGCGCTCGAGTCGTTTACGCCGGTGGGGAACGACGCGGCCGGGGAAGTTATGTTCAGATCGGTCATCGCGCCATTGGAATACAGAAACACGTGGGTTGTCGGTTGCGGGCTGGTTACCAGCAGATTTTGGCCGGCGGTGGCCGTGCAGTATCCCACTACATTGCCGGATTGGCTGATCGCCGTGGCGTTGCAGGCGGGCAGATTCGGTAACGTTCCTAAGTCCTGAATCGTGAACTGCGGGCCCTGGGCGGCAAGATAGCCGGGAGCAAGCAGGGAAACAGTCAAGACGAGACATTTGTTGATTATTCGTAGGACGGCCATAAGCAAGAGGATAACGCAGTCCACCCAGCGCGGTTTTAGTGGAAAGTACTAGCCTTCAGCCGCGGATTGAGCGGTGAAGCAGAAAATGGAACCACGGCCGGGCTCCGATTCCACCCAGATTCGTCCGCCCATACCCTCGACAATCTTTTTGCATATCGCGAGGCCTATGCCGGTTCCGGGTACCGATCGCTCATGCAGGCGTTTGAAAAGGCCGAAGATCTGCTCGTGATAGGCTGGCGCGATGCCAATGCCATTGTCCTGAACCTTTATCACGCATTCCGTTCCGGCCAGCTCGGCCGTCACTTCAATCCGCAGGGCCTCCGCACCACGGTACTTGATGGCGTTCCCCAGCAAGTTTTGCATTAGCCCGGTCAACTGGCTTTCATTGCACAGCACGCATGGCAAGGGGCCCACAATGATGCTGGCGCCGCTTTCATGAATGGCCTGTTCCAGGTTTTTGCCGGCCTGCTCGGTGATGTCGCGATAATTGGCAACGATAGCGCGCACGTCGGGATCGTCGATCAGGTTGGTAAACGTACCTTCCACCCAACGCCATTGCGCGTCCTTGGCAAGCACCCGCGCGCGTAGCACTCGCGCGGTGGAGGCACTTGCGTAGGTAAAGTTGCCCTCCAGATCGAAGAGCGATATGGCATCGGCCCCGTTCTCGATGAGCGCCCGAAAGCGCTTTTCACCCTGAAAATAGCGGCGGGCCGTGCCGATGATTTCGCGCGCTCGCTCCGGAAGGTCGGTGTGCAATCCTAAGATCGCCGCTTCGGCGACGGGCACACGGGATTTGGGATAGCGAGTGGGCAGGGCCAGGCTTTCGAGCTCGATGGTGTTGGTCCCCGCTACTTCCTCGATCGCGCGCGCCATGGCCGCCTGCAGGTCGCCGTTCTCTCACGGTAGCTACCACACGGGTGTGGGCGCAAACCACGGCGTCCACCTGGGAGTGACGGAAATCGTCGGCGAAAATGTCGATGGGGTAGCCACAGAACAACTTGAACTTGTTGGACTGCAGCAAGCGGTTCCAGTAATCCTCCAGCTGGATGGCGGCCGAGAATTCCTGCGCGCTCCAGAGCACCCCCACCATTTCGCCATACGCGCGAAAGCCCCCGCTTAAGGAGGCGGAACGGAGCCGCTCGATCTCCCCGCCAATGGAGCGCTCAAATCGATCCGGGTCCGGTTCTCCAGCCAACATGAATTTGGCCAAAGTCTCGGCCGCATCGAAGAACGCGACACGGCCTTTGTGCCTGGCGCCGTCCCCGAGGGAGCGCGAAGCATTCAGTTGGCGGGCGATGGGTTTTTCGTGTTCCGGAGTGGCAATCACGAGAACAGCCTCACCTTGGTTCAAGCCGTCCTTCAGGAACCGTCCGACGCTCTTGGCCCAGGCCGCATGGTCGGCATCGTAAAACTGAACGAGGTGTTCGGATGTCTTAGTGGTTAGAGCGGGTTGGTGAACGCCCTGCATTGTGGCCCTTAGGCACTCTAGCTTTAGATTTTGAGCCAGCCGGATTGTTTCACAAGTTAGACTAAAAACTTGCATACCGTTCGGGTGAACCGAAAAGGAGCCAACCGTGTCCGATCCGGCCATCCCTGGATTTTCTCCAGCGACGTACTGGATCGCGGACAAGCCACTGCAGGCGAAGCTGTTGCGGTGGCGGATCCGAGCGGGACAGCCCTCGGGACGGCGCACTACAGCGAGGCATCCCAAATATCGTTGCGGATGCTATCGGAGCGCGTGGAGACTATCGACGAGGCGTTTTACCTGGGCCGGATCGCCCGAGCGGAAGCTCATCGAAAGCGCGTCGTAGCGGATTCGGAGGCCTATCGCCTGGTGCACGGCGAAGGCGATCAATTGCCGGGATTGGTGATTGATCGCTATGCCGGATACTTCACCATCCAGACGCTGGATCAAGGGATGGATCGGGCCAAAGCCGATATCGTGAGTTGTTTGACGCAGCTTTTCGCGCCGAAGGGTATAGCGGAGCGGAACGACGTTGCGGTTCGTAAGCGGGAAGCCCTGCCCCTGCAATCGAGCGTGCTGGCGGGCGAAGTTCCCGATATGGTGGCAGTGCGGATGAATGGGTTAAAGCTCGACGCCGACCTGTTGCACGGACAGAAGACCGGGATCTTTCTGGACCAGCGGGAGAATTATCTTGCAGCGGCCCGCTACGCCCGTGGCCGGGCCTTGGATTGTTTTACTTCCACAGGAGGCTTCGCTCTGCATCTGGCGGCTCAGTGCGAGAGCGTGGAGGCGGTAGACAGCTCGGAAGCTACGCTGCGCGTTGCGAAGATGAATTGCGATGCCAACGGGATCGGTAACGTGGAGCTGCGTGAGGCAGACGTGTTTGAACTGCTGGCCGGATACGCCAAAGCGCGTAAACATTTCGATATGGTCGTGTTGGATCCTCCAGCATTCGCGAAATCGCGTCAAAGCCTGGAAGCGGCGGTGCGCGGTTATGGAGAGATTAACCGGCGCGCGTTGGAACTGCTCGGTCCGGGCGGTATTCTCGTGACGTGCTCCTGCTCGCACCATTTGAGCGAAGCGGCACTGCTGGAGGTTGTCGCCAAGGCGTCGCTCGATACAGGCCGAAAACTACGGGTACTGGAAAGGCGCATGCAAGCCCAGGACCATCCCGTTTTGCTCACAGTACCGGAGACCCTATATCTTAAGTGTCTGATTCTAGAAGTAATTTGACCGGTCCGCGCGATATACGTTTGGTTGATGGTTGTTGCACCATGGCCCCCAGTGCGGTATGGTGATCTGAGGTATTTAACGGATTCGCAATACCCGTCTGCTCGTCTCCCTTCCCGGGAGGCTTCCGAAATTGTCATGGAGGATTTGATCGAATGCTGAATGTCTGCGTGCCTGCTCGTCGGTACGCCAAGTTAATTATCTTGCCGCTCCTGTTGACGGCTTTGATTTTGATGAGCTTACCGGCTCCAGCGTTCGCCCAATCCGACGCAGGTGGCGAAGCGAATCTGGTATTGCCAGACTTGGCGCAAGCGACTTTTCTCGGCGGCACGAACGGCCGCACGCTATTGATGTGGGGACTGCTGGTGTGCGCGCTCGGTCTGCTATTTGGCCTGGTCACCTTCATGCAGTTGAAGAACTTGCCGGTGCATCGATCGATGCTCGAAATTTCCGAGCTGATCTATGAGACTTGTAAAACGTATCTGATCACGCAGGGCAAGTTTTTGCTCCTACTGTGGATCTTCATTGCGGTGATCATCAGCGCGTATTTCGGGTGGCTGGCGCCGGTGCCGGGCAAGTCGGTGGCGGTGACGCTGCCCATCATCCTGCTCTTCAGCCTGATTGGTATCGCCGGCAGTTACGGCGTGGCCTGGTTCGGTATCCGCGTGAACACGTTTGCGAATTCGCGAACGGCTTTCGCCAGCCTGACCGGCAAAGCCTGGCCCTGCAACTCGATTCCGCTGAAGGCGGGTATGAGCATCGGGATGATGCTGATCAGTATCGAGCTGGTGCTGATGCTGTTCATTTTGCTGTTTGTCCCGGGCGATTACGCCGGGGCGTGCTTCATCGGATTTGCGATCGGCGAATCGCTGGGCGCGGCGGCGCTGCGCGTGGCGGGCGGCATCTTCACCAAGATCGCCGACATCGGCGCGGACCTGATGAAGATCGTGTTCAAGATTAAGGAAGACGATGCGCGCAATCCCGGCGTCATCGCGGATTGCACCGGCGACAACGCAGGCGATTCGGTGGGACCGAGCGCCGACGGATTCGAGACGTACGGTGTCACGGGCGTCGCGCTCATCACCTTTATCCTTCTGGCGGTGAAGGACCCGCTGGTTCAGGTGCAACTGCTGGTGTGGCTATTCGTGATGCGCGTAATGATGGTGGTCTCTTCGGCGATCTCCTACTTCATCAACGACGCAGTTGCCAAGAGCAAATACGGCAACGTCGCGAAGATGAATTTCGAAGCGCCACTGACCTCGCTGGTGTGGCTGACGTCCGCTATTTCCATCGCAGCCACTTACCTGGTGTCCAGCCAAATCATTCCCAATCTGGGTGGCGATACAACTCTTTGGTGGAAGCTTTCTTCGGTAATCACTTGCGGCACGCTGGCCGGCGCGATCATTCCAGAGCTGGTGAAGGCGTTCACTTCGGTTCACTCGCGGCACGTGCGCGAGGTTGTAACTTCGTCCGAAGAAGGCGGGGCGTCGCTGAATATTTTGTCCGGCTTAGTGGCCGGCAACTTTAGCGCTTTCTGGTTGGGAATGGCGATGCTGGCGTTGATGGCAACGGGAGCCTGGATCAGCACTCAGGGATTTGAAGCGCTGATGCTCGCGCCTGCGGTGTTCGCATTCGGCTTGGTGGCGTTCGGATTCCTCGGCATGGGGCCGGTGACCATCGCGGTGGATTCTTACGGTCCCGTCACCGACAACGCGCAATCCGTATTCGAGCTGTCGACCATCGAGAGTATTCCCAATATCGCCGGCGAGATCCAGAAGGACTTCGGTTTCAAGCCCGACTTCGATCGTGGCAAAGAGAACCTGGAAGAGAACGACGGCGCGGGCAATACCTTCAAGGCCACTGCCAAGCCGGTGCTGATCGGAACAGCGGTGGTCGGCGCGACCACCATGATTTTCTCGATCATCGTGGCCCTCACCAATAAACTGCAAGCCGACCAGCTTGCGAAACTGTCGATTCTTTACTATCCGTTCTTGCTGGGCCTGATCACTGGCGGCGCGGTGATCTATTGGTTCACGGGCGCATCCATGCAGGCTGTGACCACCGGCGCATATCGCGCGGTGGAATTCATTAAAGCCAACATCAACCTGGAAAGCAGCGACAAAGCCTCTGTCTCCGACAGTAAGAAGGTGGTGGAGATCTGCACGCAGTACGCACAGAAAGGTATGTTCAATATCTTCCTGACGGTGTTCTTCGCGACACTGGCATTTGCGTTCATTGAGCCGTACTTCTTTATCGGCTATCTGATCTCCATCGCACTCTTCGGCCTGTATCAAGCTATCTTCATGGCGAACGCCGGCGGCGCGTGGGATAACGCCAAGAAGATTGTGGAGACGGAGCTGAAGCAAAAGGGCACTCCGCTGCACGATGCCACGGTAGTGGGCGATACGGTGGGCGATCCGTTCAAAGATACTTCGTCAGTGGCGCTCAATCCCATCATCAAGTTCACCACGCTGTTTGGATTGCTGGCGGTGGAGTTGGCAGTGTCGCTGACTCGCGATCAAAGTGCGATGTTCACAGACGTGCTGGCCGCGGTATTTTTATTGATCTCCCTATTTTTTGTTTACCGTTCGTTCTACGGCATGCGCATCGAGCGCAAAGGGTAGTAACGGTAAACGCGCGTCACGGTTCGCTAACGGTCACGCACGAAGCATCTCTCCCGCCTCAACGTCCTACAGGCGAGGAGGATGTGATATGAAAAACATTCTATTGTGCAGCGTCGCAGGGGCCGGTTTGCTTATATTTTCGCTGGGAGCTGTCGCTCAGGACCGCGACCAGGATGCCTATCATAGCGACCGGGACGCGTATTTTCACGACCAACATTGGCGGGGCCATTTGTTTGAGCGCGTCCGGGAAGACGTACAACATGTCAAGGCTGCCACCTGGCCCGGCGGCGGGGATCAATATCGCCTGGGCGCCACCGTCGACCAATTGAACGTACTCCAGGACAAGCTGGCGAATCATGTGTATGATGAGCGCGATTTGGACGTCGTGATCGGCACGCTTTCGCGAGTGGTAACTGACAACCGAATGGCGCCGCGCGATCGCGACATCCTGACCGACGATTTGAGCCGCATGCGGGACTATCGCGCCAATCACGCAGATTGGGACCGCTAGTTTTGACGCGCGGGGTTCTGCAGTAACACCGCCACAAAGTCCGGATCTGAGGCGGCCAGGACATTCTTAGGTACATAACAATAACCCTGGTCGCCCCAGTCCGTTCCCCAGGAATTCTTCAGCGTGAAGAAATTCCCCACGTAGCCGACGATCAACATAGCGTGCCGGCCGTGCATCCCCGAAGCGGCTTCGGCCGCATTGAACCTTCCATCACGACCGACATCGGAGAAAGCAGCCCCGGTATTCATCGACACATGCACGGGGCATCCAGCGCTCAGAACCTTCTTCACGTCGTCGATGGCGATCGGTAGCGGGACGGCCTCCAATCTGTATCGTTGGGCGTCGGCTTCCAGTTGCTCGGCTTTGGTCAGAGGAGTGTTGCGATCATCCGGCCATAATTCCTGGCGGCACGTGCCGTTCTCCACCAGCACCTGGCCGGGGTCCGGACCACTGATGGTGCCGTCACCGCCGGTGTAAGCATATTCGTAGCTTCGAGCGTCGCCTTGCATGCGCTGAAATTCAAGCATGGTGAAGTTGGGCGATAAACGCGGCGATTCTTCATTCAAAATATTGCGCGACATTTCCGTGGCATGGGTCCAGGCGAAGGCCGAGCAACGGCCGGTCTGACCTTGATCGCCGATCGGCGTGGCATATTTACGAAGGTCCACCGAGTCCTTCTCGGCGATGTTTGCAAAAGCGGGCGGCAGCGGCTGCGGCGGAACGGCATCGCCCTTGGGTGGCACCGCGACGTCCACACCGCCCCAATCGATACCGGTGTAACGCGCCATCAGCATTTCAAGCGCGGTTTGCGCAATGAACCCGAAGGCGAAGAGCTGGCCTTCCCGCTCGAATAGTTGAACGGTATCCGAAGTTCCCGGCGCAATCTGATCGAAGTTCCGATCGAAGCCGGTGTCCTGGTAGGGCTGAAAACCCTCGGCGATCTTTTGCTGCTCTAACGTGTCGCCGAAGAAGGGATGATCGCCGAACAGGTTCTGGGCCGATTCCTGATAGTCTGCTGGCGACCAATCACCCGGGTCATCCTGAAAGTCGGACGCATCGGCATTCGGAAAATCGGATGCGTTGCCGAAAACGTCGTCGTCCACCGGCGGCAGATCGTCGCTGGAGGCAAACATGTCGTCCAGGTTGTCGTTGTTGTCGCCGCCGTCGTTCTGGTCTGGATCGTTCTGATCGGGATCGTTGGGATCATTCGGATCGTTGTCATCTTGATCGCCATCATTTTGACCGTCGTCGGGCTGCTGGTCGTCATCCTGGCCATCGTTCTGGTCATTCTGATCCTGGTCGTCATATCCGCCGTCGTCACTCCCGTCGTCACTCCCGTCACTCCCGTCACTCCCGCCGTTGCCAAAATCTCCAAAATCGTCGCCCATGGAACCTCGAACGATAGTTGCTTCGAAGGTAGCCCCGTGTCAACCTGTACCTGGAGGAAAAATGAATCCCCAGGAAGTTTTGGAGTTTGCGAAAAGCAAAGAAGTGCGCCAAGTAGATTTGCGCTTCACGGATCTGCCCGGTTTGCAGCAACACGTCTCCTATCCCATCAGCCAGCTCACCCCAGATTCGTTTGAAGAAGGGTTCGGCATTGATGGATCCAGCATCCGCGGCTGGGCTGCAATTAACGAGAGCGACATGCTGCTCATCCCGGATGCGAGCACGGCGTTCATCGATCCGTTTGGCGAGATCCGCACGCTGGTGATGACCAGCGACGTAATCGATCCCATCACTCGCCAGCATTACGAACGCGACCCTCGCTGGATCGCGCGGAAGGCGGAAAGCTATCTGAAGAATAGCGGCCTGGCGGATACCGCATATTTCGGCGCGGAGGCCGAGTTCTTCATTTTCGACAACGTGCGGTTCGATCAGAACCAGCATTCGGGTTTTTACTTTATCGATGCCGAAGAAGGACGCTGGAATTCAGGCCGCGAAGGCGAGAATCTGGGCTATCGGCCGCGCTACAAGGAAGGCTATTTTCCGGTTCCGCCTACGGATCATTATCAGGACTTGCGCGCCGAGATGGTAGAGACCATGATCCGTTGCGGGATCAACATCGAGTGTCATCACCATGAGGTGGCCACCGGCGGGCAGTGCGAGATCGATCAGCGTTTCGACACGTTGATCAAGTCGGCCGACAACATGATGCTGTACAAATACGTGATCCGCAACGTGGCGTATCAATACGGCAAATCGGTGACGTTCATGCCCAAGCCGCTGTTCGGCGACAATGGCAGCGGCATGCACACCCATCAAAGCTTGTGGAAGGACGGCAAGCCGCAATTCGCCGGCGATGGTTATGCCGGTTTGAGCCAGATGGCGCTGCACTATATCGCCGGATTGCTGAAGCACGCGCGGGCCCTGTCGGCGATTATTGCGCCGACTACCAATAGCTACAAACGCCTGGTGCCGGGCTATGAGGCGCCGGTAAATCTGGCGTACTCGCGGCGCAACCGCTCAGCGGCGGTCCGAATTCCCATGTATTCGGCGAGCCCCAAAGCCAAGCGCCTGGAGTTTCGTCCGCCCGATCCGTCCGCGAATCCGTATATGGCATTCGCCGCGATGTTGATGGCGGGGATTGACGGGATTCTCACCAAGGCAGATCCGGGCGAGCCGCTGGACAAGGACATTTACGATTTATCGCCGGAAGAGATGAAGAAGGTGCCATCCATGCCGTCTTCACTCGAAGAAGCTCTGGGGTGCCTGGAAGATGATCATTCCTTCCTGTTGAAGGGCGATGTGTTCACTGAAGAATTGATCGAGACGTTCATCAGTTACAAACGCCGTAACGAAGCGGATGCCATCCGGCTGCGGCCACACCCGTACGAGTTCGCGCTGTATTACGACATCTGACCCCACGGCCGCTCGCGCGGCTGGCGGGGGGGCTTCGCGGACGCGCGCGAACACTACTGACGTTGGAAATACAACGTCTCTGAGGGGCGGCCGGTTCGCTCCACTTGCAGCATCATGGTACCGTCGCCGAGTAGACTGTAGCGCTCCACGGTGCTGATGCCTTCGTGGTTGGTGGTCACTTTCAAGACGTGGCCATCCCATTTGGCCTTGCTCTTGAACCCGGGTTCCTTGATGGAGGTTCTCTCGCGCGCGTCGGTGGCGAAACTCGCGGATACCGACTGGTCCGCGTTTTCAATATTGAAATTATGTTCCACCCAGATGTTACCCTCGCGATCGTTGATCGCGACCGTGCCTGTTTGGATGGCGGGCTCCCCATGTAACTCGCTGCGCGCGGGTACCAGCTGCCAAGTCCCGTTCAGTTCATGATGGTTAACGGCCCAAGCGGAACCGGCTCCTAATCCGGCAAAGACGGCCAGGGTTGCGCTTGCCATCCGGAAATTTCTACAGGTTTGTTTCCACATAGCTCCTCCAGCGCTCACCCATGCAAGTGCCATGCCACGATGCGGATCGTAACCGTGTCAACCTAGTAGTTGGCTTCCAGCTCTTCCGCGCGTGTCGCCTTCCGCTATCCAAATTTCCGCTTGTTCATGACCGCGCGATTCCTTTCGATTGTGTCCTCGGAAATGATTTCGGTGGCGGTGGGCTGGCAGATTTATAACCTCACGCATCGGCCGCTGGATCTGGGTCTGGTAGGCTTGGCGCAATTCGCTCCCGGCGTGTTGCTGTTCCTAGTAGCTGGACACACCGCGGACCGGCGCTCGCGTCAAACGATACTCCGAATTTGCTATGCGGGGTTCGCGCTTTGTGCCATTGTTTTGCTGGCGCTCGCGTTCCGTGGGCTGGCATCGGTCTGGCCCATCTATGCGGTCCTGCTTGCCAACGGCGCGGTGCGCGCCTTTAATGGGCCGGCCAGCCAGTCTTTTCTTCCGCAACTCGTGAAACCCGAACATTTTCCTAACGCCGTGACGTGGGGCTCTTCGTTCTTTCAAACGGCGACCATCCTGGGCCCCATGGCGGGCGGTTTGATCTATGGCTTTGCAGGGAGCCCGGTGCCCGTTTATGCATGCGCCACCGTCGCGTATCTCATCGCGGTGCTTTTGCTATCGGCAATTCGCGTCGACATCGCGGCGCGGCGCCACAGTGAGGAGCGGGCGGTCGTAATTCTGGACGGCCTCCGCTATATCTGGCGCAATAAGTTGATTCTGGGCTGCATGTCGCTGGATCTTTTTGCCGTGTTGCTGGGCGGCGCCGTGGCGCTGCTGCCGGTTTACGCTCGCGAGATTCTCCACACCGGTCCGTATGGGCTGGGAGTGCTGCGCGCGGCTCCGGGGCTGGGCGCCGTCACGGTTGCGATTCTTCTGGCGCATTATCCACTGCGCCGGCGGGCAGGCCTGAGCATGCTGTACTGCATTTGCGGATTCGGCGTGTGCACTATTGTGTTCGGGTTGTCGCACAGCATCGTGCTGTCGTTAGTCGCCCTGATGCTGACCGGCGCGTTCGACATGGTGAGCGTGATCGTGCGATCGACTCTGGTTCAACTCACAACGCCCGACGAAATGCGTGGCCGCGTGAGCGCGGTGAATATGCTGTTCATTGGAGCGTCAAATGAAGTGGGGCAATTCGAGTCTGGAATCACGGCGCAATGGTTCGGCGCGGTCCCGGCGGTGGTATTGGGCGGGGCGGGAACCATCGCGATTGTGCTGGCGTGGAACTGGCTGTTCCCGTCGTTGCGAAGAGTGGACAAGTTAGTGAAGGACAATAGGTCTAGCGAAAGCCATTAGGATTATGACCGGATCTATCGTTCAGGTCAGCGTTTCACCGGGAGGCGTACCCAAACGGCCCATTCTAGAAGCCGAGGTGACGCCGGAAGGCATCCGGGGCGATTCGTGGGCCCATCCGCAAATTCACGGCGGACCGATGCAGGCTATCCTCCTGATCACGAGCGAAGGGATCGATGAGCTGATCGAGCAAGGCTATCCGGTCTTCGCCGGCGCGATGGGCGAGAATCTGACCACCCTGGGGCTGGACCGGCGCCAGATGCGCATCGGGCAGCGTTATCGGGTGGGCGGAGTGTTGCTCGAGATTACGAAAATGCGGACGCCCTGCACCACGCTCGACGTATACGGCCCGTCCATCAAGCAGGCCATCTTCGATGCCCAGGTGCACTCGGGCGATGCTTCGTCGCCGCGCTGGGGCTTGGCAGGGTTCTATGCTCGCGTATTACGAAGCGGTTTCGTGCGGCCCAAGGATATAATTGAATTACTAGACCAAGTCGTCTAAACGAATGCCGAGCCTGCTCGAATCCATGGCCCTGCGCCAGCCCGCTCTCGTGCGCGGAGAGGCCGCCCTCCTTTCGCTAGGTTTCTCAAACGAAGAACAAGATCAGGTGAAAGTGTTGTTGGCGTCGTCGGCCGATCCCGATGCGGCCAGCCATTACCTGGTGAAACTGTGGCAACAGCATCCGGATGCGCTCCATCGCATAGTGCAGACGCAACCGGTCTTGAAGCATTTGCTCACGGTTGCTTCCTTCAGCCGGTTCCTTTCTGAAGAGATTTTGCAGAATCCGCAGTGGCTGGAAGAAGTCACTGGGATGAGCCGGGTACTCACTGCGGGCGAATACAAAAAGCGACTGGGAAAATTCCTGAAAAGCCAGCCGGAGGGCAAGCCACTGGCTTTGTCGCTGGCATTGTTCCGCCGCCAGCAGATTTTGCGCATCCTGCTCAGAGACGTTCTGGGGCACGGCAGCTTGTCGGAAACCACCGAAGAACTCTCGAACCTGGCGGACGCCATTCTGCATGTCAGCTACAAGCGCATCCGCAGCGGTCTGGTAGCCAGACATGGGACGCCGCGCTATGTCGATGAGGATGGCGAAGTACGGGAATGCGGCATGTCGGTGATCGCGCTCGGCAAATTGGGCGGGCGCGAGCTGAACTACAGTTCCGATATCGATCTGATGTTCGTGTACGCGGCGAACGGCGAAACTGACGGCGAGCATCCGATATCGAACAAGGAATTCTACAAGAAGGTAGCCAACCAATACACGGAGCTGCTTTCCACCTACACCGCCGAGGGTCTGTGCTATCGCATGGATCTGCGGCTGCGCCCGGATGGCAGCCTGGGCGAAATCTGTATTTCGCTGGATGGAGCTAAGAGCTATTATCAGACCCGCGCGCGCGATTGGGAATTGCAGATGCTGATCAAGGCGCGCGTGGCAGCCGGCGATGCGGAGGCGGGCCGCGAACTGCTCAGCGCAGTAGAGCCGTTGATTTACTCCACGACGCTCGATTTTTCGGCGGTGGAAGAAGTGTCCGCCACCCGCGAGCGCATCAGTGAGAAGTTGAGTAAGCGCAGGCTGGGCAAGTCCGCGTTCGATGTAAAGCTGGCTCCCGGTGGCATCCGTGACGTTGAGTTTCTGGTGCAGTGCTTGCAGCGCTTGCACGGCGGACGCGTTCCGTGGCTGCGGCACGGCGGAACCATGCTGGCGCTTTCCCGTCTCAGCCAGAAGGATTTGCTTTCGGCGGCCGAGTTTGGCCGTCTTATCGCCGCCTATCGTTTTTTGCGCAACTTGGAACACCGGCTGCAATTCGCCGAGGACCGGCAGACCCATACGCTGCCGACGTCCCCGCACGAGCTGGATCTGCTGGCGAGAAAGATGCCGACTGCCCAGCTCGGCAGCGCACCTTCCGGAGACAAGCTCCTCCAGGAGCTGAACGCGCACCTGGAAGCCGTCCAGGAGATTTACGAGCGCGTGATCCACGCGCAGCGTCCCATTTACTACAGCCTGCCGCCCGCGGTGGCGCCACAGATCGAAGCACCGGAAGTGGTGGAACCCACGTCCAGCAATCTGATCCGGTTTTTGGATGAGCGTGCGCCCGCGCTGGCTCAGGCCGTGTCCAGCATCGAGTTGCGGCGTGGAGCGGGAGCGTTTGAGCATTTCCTGGAAAAGTTGATGCCGGACTCACGGCTGCTCGCACTGCTCAATTCCGACTCACAGGTGGCGCGCTTCACTTTGGATATCTTCGAGCACAGCCCTTACTTCGCCGAAGAACTGGTTCGGGTTCCCCATCTCATTGAAGAGTTTGAACAGCGTGAAGAGTTCGAGCGGCTCCCGGAGCCAGTGCAAGCGGTGAACCTGGACGACATTTCGGAGCTGCGCCGTTATTTTCGCCGCGAGATGTTTCGTATCCAAGCCAGCAGCGTGTGCCAGCGCGTGCCGGTGTTCGAAACGCTGCAGCAGACATCCAATTTGGCCGACACGGCAATAGCGGCCTGCTATCGGATGGCGGTGGAACACATCGCCGCCATGCATCCACCCGCTACCCCAGGTTATCAACCGCGCCAGCAGCTCATGGTGATCGCGCTGGGCCGGTTAGGCATGCGGGAGTTCGATCTGGCTTCCGATGCCGACCTGGTGTTCGTGCTGCCGGACGCCGATCACGAGGAACATGTGTTCTGGACTCGAGTGGCCGAACGCATTGTGGATTTGATCACCGCCTACACCGGCTCGGGCGTCATGTTCACGGTGGACACGCGCCTGCGGCCGAACGGGAGCGCGGGAGCGTTGTTGCAATCGGAAGCCGCCTACCAGGAATATTTCGCCAAGAGCGCCGAAGCCTGGGAGGGCATCGCTTACATGAAAGCGCGCGCGGTGGCGGGCGATATCGACTACGCGACCACGTTTTTGAACGACCTGCAGAAGGTGGACTGGCGGCGATACGGCCAGAGCGGCCGGTCGAAGAAGGACCTACGGCAGATGCGAATGCGCCTGGAGAAGGAACAAGGCCCGGACCATCCGCTCAAAGCCGGGCACGGCGGATTCTACGATATCGATTTTTCGCTTTTGTTTTTGCGCTTGAAAGCCGGCGGCCTGTTCTACAAGGTACTGAACACGCCGGAGCGGATCAATATCATTGAAGCCACCGGGCATCTGGAGCGCGCCGACGCCGAGTTTTTATTGGATGCGGCGACGTTCTATCGCGCAGTGGATCACGCCCTGCGCGTCTATTCCGGCCACGCTGAAGCGAGCTTGCCGAATTCGGAGGGGCACCTCAATGTACTCACTGAATTGGTGCATCGTTGGACGCCGGAACATCGCCACCGGCAGCCCATCAAGACTGAACTGGCGAAGATCCAGAACCGGACGCGCGAGATTTTCGAACGCCTTTTTGCAAGCTAGGCTGGCCGGATCATATCGAAACGGTCTTGCGTCCGCGTATAGGTATTTCCGGCCATCCGGCCAATTGCCCGCAGCTTGTCCTGGTCGATCCGAAAGTTGTCGACGTAAGCGTCGTCAACATGGATACGCAGCACTTCGCCCAGCACCAGGTTTCCGCCGGTGACGAGTCCACTCATCGAAATGGTGTATAGCAACCGGCATTCCATGTTGACGTGGGATTCGGCGACGCGCGGCGCCTTCACCAGGTCGCTTGGAATCGGCGTAAGTCCGGAGAGCTCGAATTCATCCACTTCCGGCGGATACTCGCCCGCGCATAAATTCATCTTCTCGCCAATTTCTTCTGACACAATATTCACCACGAACTCGCGCGTGGTGGTGATGTTGCGCAAGGTGTCTTTGCGAGGATCGGGAGTAGGTCGTAGCCCCACCGTGAAGACCAGCACCGGCGGATTCGAGCTGGCAACGGTGAAAAAACTGAAGGGCGCAACGTTAAAACCGCCGTCCGGATTGAGCGTGGAGACAAAAGCGATCGGGCGTGGAACCACCGAACCGATCAGAAGCTTATAGACGCTGGAAGGGTCCGTGGTGCCGGGGTCAACTTTCAATTAGCGTGTCTCCACGGGCAATTAGCGGGTCTCCGCAGGTTTCTTTTCCATCCAGCTGGTCCAATAGTCTTTCCATTCTACATCTTCGCCGGCGGGCAAGACATGAATTGGATTCAAACCGTCCAGCATCACTGCGTATTCGTCCGTGTGGGTCTTCTTTTTTTGATTGGCGAGCGCCTTAGGATGCGGCCCGTGATGGATGCCGCGTGGATGCAACGTCGCCATCCCGGCCTTGATGTTGTCTTTGCTGAAAAAATCACCGTCGTGGTAGAAGATGAACTCGTCGTAGTCGGTATTGCGATGGAAGAAGGGAACACGCAGCGCGTCTTCATCCTCTTCGAGCGGACGCGGCAGGAAACTGCACACCACCGCGCCCTCGGTGACGAACGTGGTATGGGCGCTGGGGGGCAGATGGGCGCGATGGCTCATCACCGGACGGATGTCGCGCATGTTGATCTTCCAAACCGTCAGATCGCCCTTCCAGCCAACCACGTCGATGGGATTGAACGGATACACCACTTTCGAAATCTCGTCCTCGGCCAGGATGCGGACCTCCCACTCGGCATTATCTTCTAGTAGCGGCGCGGGCTCCGGCGTGATGACGGCCGCTGGATCGTACAATGCGTGCTGACCGAGCAGCCCCTTCTCCGGCTGCTCGAATTCATGCTTGGATTGGACGATCAGAAAGAAATTGTCGCGCGTCTCGGGAACGATGCGGTAGGTGACCGCGCGCGGGATGTTGATGTAGTCGCCCGGCTCAAAATCGAGCGGCCCGAAATCCGTCTCGATTTTGCCGCGCCCGCGGTGGATGAAGTAAAGCTCGTCGCCGTCGGCGTTTCGAAAGTAAAAGGGCATCGGGTCACTTCTGCGGGAGACAGAAAGCCGGATATCGTCGTTTCCCAGGAATGCCGCGGGCAGGCCTTCGGGGTCGCTCAGATCGCTGGGTTTGAGTTGATTCAGATCGAAGCAGTGCGGCCTCAGTTTGCCTTCAAAGCGAATCCAGCCCGTCGGCGGATGCGTATGGTAAAGATGCGCGGATTTGCCGTAAAAGCCCTTGCGGCCGTGTTCTTCTTCGAAAGTGCCCTCGGGCAGGCCTACGTGGGCCTGATTGGTGGTTTTGCCTTTTTTGAGAGGATACATGTTGCTCTCCATCTCCAGTATACGCATAGCACCACTTGCATGTGGTGTCTTTTAGAGCGATGATATGGACGGAGAGCGACATATGAAAAGTTCTGTTGCTTCGTTTAGTCCCAGTATGACTACCAACGAGTCGATGTTTATAGCGCACGCCAAGGATGCCGGGCAGCTATACATTGAGCAGCCCTACGAGCTTTACTCCGAAGAGAACCATGCTGCCTGGCGCAAGCTCTACGCGCGGATGCGTCCGCGCTGGGATCGCTATGCGAACCAGCACTTCCTCGAAGGTATCCATTCGCTGTGCCTGGATCCGGATCGCATCCCGCCCCTCGAAGATGTGAATCGATTTCTTAAGCCTTTGACCGGGTTTCAAACCAAAGCCGTCAGTGGGTATGTACCGGCCTTCGTCTTCTTCGATTGCCTCCGCAATCGCGCCTTCCCTACCACCGTCACCATCCGCCGTTCCGACCAGCTGGATTACCTGCCCGAGCCGGACATTTTCCACGACATAGCCGGCCACGTCCCCATGCACACCGACAAGAATTTCGCCCAGGCACTGGTGCGCTTCGGGGAATGCGCGCATACGGCCGCTGAGATGGCGGCGGGAATTCGGGGTCCCGACACCCGGACGCATTACCTCACCAGCGTGATTCGCGCGATGGCGCGATTCTTCTGGTTCACTATCGAATTTGGCCTCATGCGTGGGTCGGATGGCTTGAAGGTGTACGGCAGCGGGCTGCTCAGCTCCTACGGAGAGATTGCGCACGCTATCGAAGCGCCGGAAGTGCAGCGCTATCCGATCCAATTGGAATGGGCCATCAATCAGGGCTTTGAGATCAACCACTACCAACCCCTGCTATTCATTGTGGATTCCTTCGACCATCTGTTCAGCCTGGTGGATCAGCTCGAAAAATGGATGAAGGCCGGCAAGCTCAGCAATGTGGCGCCCGGTGAGCCCGAAGTCAATGAGGAGGATCTGAAGAGCTTCCTGCATGCTGAGCTTTCCTAGATCCCCTCGAATTCGCGTCATAATAGAAGAATGCGATTTCGCATAGCTATCCTCTGCTTCGTCACTCTCACGCCTGGAGCACTCACGCTCGGCGCGCAGACTCTCATCACTGGGTCCACCGCACCGGACGCCTGGAAGTCTTCCGAGACGCTCGGCAATGTGGATCTTTCGGAACTAACCCCGGTGCAGAAGAAAGCCGTGCTCAAGATGGTGCGCGAGCAGGATTGTTCCTGCCAGTGTGGGATGAAGACGGCCGAATGCGTCATGAAGGACCAGAACTGCTCCTACAGCCGCGCGCTGGCGAAAATCGCAATTCAGGGCGTGAAGGACGGCAAGAGCCTGATCGAGATCAGCAAGCTGATGGATGCGTCGCCCAAGGCGCATCGGCCGAAACTTCTGGAAGCGCCGGTCACCATTGCGGTGGATGGCGCGCCCGTGCGCGGCCCGGCCGACGCGCGCATCACGCTGGTGGAATTCTCCGATTTCGAATGTCCCTATTGCTCCACTGCAGTGAAACAAGTGGACACCATCATGGCGGCGTATCCCAAGGATGTGAAGCTGATCTACAAGCAGTTCCCGCTTTCCATGCATCCGCATGCCGAGTTGGCTGCCGAGGCGTCGCTCGCGGCGCGCGAGCAGGGTAAGTTCTGGGAAATGTACGACGTCCTGTTCAAGAATTTCAGGCAGCTTTCGCGCACCAACATCCTGGCCATGGCCAAGGACATCGGCCTGGACGAGGAAAAGTTCAAGTCCGATCTCGACTCTGGAAAATACAAGGCCATCGTCGTTAAGGATCTCGCCGATGGTGAAGCCGCGGGTGTGTATGGAACGCCGGCGTTCTATATCAACGGCAAGCAGTACAACGGCGAAGTGACGCTGGCTGCGCTGAAGCCAATTTTGACAGCGGAGTTGAAGGGCGAGACCAAAGAAGCCCAAGCCGCGAAAACCAAAGAAGCCGAGGCGGCGAAGTAAGCCCGGCGGTTACAAATTTCCGCGTGAGGCTTGCTCCCGCTCGATAGCCTCAAACAAAGCCTTGAAATTTCCTTTACCGAAGCTGCGGCTGCCCTTGCGTTGAATTACTTCGTAGAACAACGTCGGCCGGTCCTCCACGGGCTTGGTGAAGATCTGCAGCATGTAGCCTTCATCGTCGCGATCCACCAGGATGCCTAGGTCGGCCAGTTCGCCGATCGGTTCGTCGATCTTGCCGCAGCGTTTCTCAAGATCCTCATAATACGCGGACGGAACGCGCAGAAATTCGATGCCCTGCGCCCGCATCTTCGAAACGGTTTCGATGATGTTGCCGGTGGCCAGGGCAATATGTTGTACGCCTGGGCCTCCGTAGAACTCCAGATACTCTTCGATCTGCGATTTCTTCTTGCCGGCCGCGGGCTCATTGATCGGAAACTTCACGCGTCCGTTGCCGTTCGCCATCACTTTCGACATGAGAGCCGAATACTCGGTGCTGATGTCCTGGTCGTCGAAATGCTGGTAGAGCTGGAACCCCATGATGTCGCGATAGAAGCCGACCCAGGCGTCCATTTGCCCCCAGCCGACGTTGCCAACCATGTGGTCAATATGCAAAAGGCCGGTGGGGCGAGCGATCGGATCGGGGTCTTCTATCGCGCGGAAACCCGGCAGGAAGACGCCTCGATAATCCTGGCGCTCGATGAAAGCATGGATGGTGTCGCCATAGGCAGCGATGGCCGAGATGCGAACGCGGCCGTCCTGGTCTTCGCGCACCGTGGGTTCCTGGACACCGCGCGCGCCGCGGCGTGTGGTTTCCCGATACGCCGATTCGGCGTCGTCCACCCATAGCGCGATCTCGCGAACGCCATCGCCGTGCCGCTTGATATGGTCGGCAATTTCGCTGTCCGGAGAAAGCGGCGTGGTGAGAACGAATCGAATTTTACCTTGCTGCAGGACGTAGTCGACCCGGTCCCTGGCGCCCGTTTCGGGACCTCGATACGCGACTAGTTTGAATCCGAAGGCCGCGCGATAGTAATAAGCCGACTGCTTGGCGTTTCCGACATAGAACTGCACAAAGTCGGTTCCGTTGAGTGGGAGAAAATCGACAGGGTCTTTCTGAGAGAAGGGGTGTTCCACTAACTGTTGCATGACAAAGGTACCTCTAACTTCTGTATGGCTGCTACACAGCGCTGGTTGTCTTCGGCGGTTCCGGTGGAAATGCGAACGCAATTCGGGAGACCAAAGCTGGCCAGCGGCCGGATAATGATTCCTTGCTGGAGTAAATCTTGAGTAAGCCGCGCCGCGTGTTCGGCGCCCGGAAGTACAACCATCACGAAATTCGCTTCCGAAGGCACGACGGTCAGTCCCATCTCGCCGAGCGCCGTGGTAAGAAACTTCAGCCCGTGCGCATTCAGTTCGAGCGACCTATGCAGAAACTCTCTGTCGGCCAGCGCTCCGATGCCGGCCGCTTGCGCCAGCGTCCCTGGTTCAAACGGGAGTTTCACCTTGAGCAAGTTTGCGATCAGGCGCTCGTGCGCGAATCCGTAGCCAATGCGAACGCCCGCTAGCCCGTAAACCTTGGAAAAGGTCCGCAGGGTGATCACGTTGTCGTAGCGATAGTGCATCGAATCGGGATAACGCGGCGTGTCTTTGGCGTACTCGAAGTAGGCTTCATCCAGGATGATCAGCACGCGCTCGGGAACGTGCTTGTAGAAGGCGTCGAAGTCCTGCTTGGAGAAAATCGTGCCGGTAGGGTTGTTGGGATTCGCCAGGTAAACGATTTTAGTGCGATCCGTGATGGCCCCCGCCAGCGCCGTCAGGTCGTAATGCCAATCGCGATAAGGCACCGTGCGGTAAGCCGTGCCGCGCGACTTCGCCAGGATCTGGAACCCGACAAACGCCGCGTCGGTGGTCAGCACTTCGTCTTCATCGCACAGGAAGGCGCGAATGATGTTGGAGATGATGCCTTCCGATCCGCTGCCCGCAATGACGTTTTCGACCTTAGCCTCATACTTCTCCGCGAGAACGCGGCGCAGATCCAGGCCGCTATTGGGATAAAAGTTCAGCCCGCTCATAGAGCGCGACATGGCTTCGATGGCCAGCGGCGAAGGGCCCAGGGGGTTCTCGTTGGAAGCGAGCTTGCTGACGCGGCTTAAGCCATAAGCGCGTTGAACTTCCTCAATGCTGCGCCCAGGCTCATAAGGACGCAACGCTTCGATATAAGGTGGAACCAGCGGCATCCACCTTCAGTTTGACACAGCCTCGGTCCAACGGACCTTTGCCAGCCCCAATCCCCAACCCCGCGCGAGCAAATGCGAGCGCCTGCCCGGTCACGATTCTGTTCACCGGAGTGAGCTTCCTGCTAGCTCATTTGTCGCACGTCCAGTAGGCTGGTACAAATCAGATTAGGCAAGAGCAATAATAGATCACTACGCCATGCACGCTGTCTCCAAGATTGATCCAGCCGCCGCGCAGACGCCCGAGCTTTACCGGCAGCACAGCACCGGTTTCCGGCGTGCCACCTACGTCGATCGCGCCATGGGATCCGTTCATATGGGCACCGGCATTTGCTTTCTGGATGCCGGCGGATCGGTTGCAGGGCACCTACATTCGTTCGAAGAGAGCTTCTATATTTTGGAAGGCAGTGTCACCTTACAAATCGGAGACAAAACGCACGCGCTCGGCCCGGGCAATTTTGGATTGATTCCAACCGGAGCAGCGCATTCGTGGAAGAACCCGGGCACTGGCACGGCGCGCTGGCTTGAGATGCAGGCTCCGCAGCCCAGGCCCATCGAATACGGGGCCGACACTTTTTTCACCAGCGCATCCGCGGCTCCGGACGTGACGCTGCCGGTCGGCCATTTCGACGAGTCCCAACTGCCCCGGCCCGGCGGCGCGTCGCAAATGGAAGGCTTTAATCCAACCACCGGCGTCGCCATCAAAATGTTTGTCGATCGCTCGTTTGGCGCGACGCACCAATCGCTGTTCTTGATTCAATATTCGCCTGGCGCGAAGATTGATCCGCACGATCACACCTTCGAAGAGTCTTACTTCATCGTCGGCGGATGTGTTCACGCGGTTGCGGACGGCAAGAGCTACGACCTGGGTCCCGGCGATGTCATCTGGACCGGAGTCGGCTGCATCCATAGTTTTGCGAACAATGGCACGGAACCCGTCCGTTGGATTGAGACACAAGCGCCGCTACCTCCGGCCAAAGAAGTATTCCGATTCGAGCGCGATTGGACCAAATTCGCGTAGGAGAAAATCATGTCAACCGAAGCCCAACCCAAGCCCACGTTCGGCGCCACGCGCACCCGGCCGTTCACCTCCCAGGAGTTCCTGGAGAGCCTGCGCGATGGTCGCGAGATCTGGATTTATGGCGAGCGGGTGAAAGACGTCACTACGCACCCCGCTTTCCGCAATACCAGCCGCATGCTGGCGAGGTTATATGACGCGCTCCATGACGATCGCAAATCCATCCTCTGCACCGAAACCGATACCGGAAGCGGCGGCTATACGCATCATTTTTTCAAGGCTCCGCATAACGTAGAGGAAATGGTGGCATCGCGCGATGCCATCGCGGAATGGGCGCGCGTCACCTACGGTTGGATGGGCCGCAGCCCGGACTATAAGGCTGCGTTTCTGGCGACACTGGGCGCGAATTCCGATTTCTATACGCCGTTCCAGGAGAACGCCCGCCGCTGGTACAAGAAGGTGCAGGAAGAAGTAACGTTCGTCAACCATGCCATCGTGAATCCGCCGGTGGATCGCAACAAGGAACTGTCGGAAGTCCGCGACGTCTACATGCACGTCGAGAAGGAAACCGACGCTGGTCTGGTGATCAGCGGCGCCAAGGTGGTGGCCACAACATCCACCTTGACGCATTACAATTTCATCGCGAACAACGGCGCGCTGCCGATCAAGACCAAGGATTTCGCGTTCGTCTGCATCGTCGCCACCGATTCACCCGGCGTGAAGCTGTTCTGCCGGCCTTCCTATGAGATGACCGCCGCTGCCATGGGCAGCCCGTTCGATTATCCGCTCTCCAGCCGCCTGGATGAAAACGACTCAATCATTGTTTTCGATAAAGTCCTGGTGCCGTGGGAGAACGTGTTCGCGTACGGCGATATCGACAAGGTAAACAATTTCTTCCCGCGCTCGGGCTTCCTTCCGCGCTTCATGTTCCATGGCTGCGTGCGATTGGCCGTAAAGCTGGATTTTATCGCTGGCTTGTTGCTCAAGGGCGTGGAAGCCACCGGCTCCAAGGATTTTCGGGGCGTCCAAGCGCAAGTGGGCGAGGTTCTGGCGTGGCGCAATCTGTTCTGGGGCCTCACCGACGCCATGGCGCGCACCACCACGCCCTGGACGCCGGGCTACGTGCTGCCCAATCTCGATTACGGCCTGGCCTATCGCGTAGCGTCTAACCTGATTTATCCGCGCCTCAAGGAGATCATCGAAAACGTACTGGCGAGCGCGCTGATCTATCTGCCCTCGCACGCCAACGATTTCAAGGTGCCCGAGATCCGCAATTATCTGGAAACCTTCGTGCGCGGCTCCAACGGCTACTCCGCGCTCGATCGCGTGAAGCTCATGAAGCTGATGTGGGACGCCATGGGTACCGAGTTCGGCGGGCGGCACGAACTCTACGAGCGCAACTACTTCGGCAATCACGAGAGCATTCGATTTGAAACCTTGATGGTGGCCGATCAGTTGGGGCAATCGGCGAAGTACAAAGGATTCGCCGAGCAGTGCATGGCTGAATACGACCTGGATGGCTGGACGGTGCCCGATCTCATTAATCCGAACGACATTAGTGTTGTAATGAAGAATGGCCGCAAGTGATGGATCGCAGAAGATTGACACCCGACAGTTCCGAAATGCATTAGGACATTTCGCCTCGGGCGTCACGGTCCTTACCGCCGAGTACCAGGAACAGACGCATGGCATGACGGCGAACGCGTTTGTTTCCGTTTCGCTCGATCCGCCGCTGATCCTGGTTTCGCTCGACAACCGTTCCAATATGCACCGCATCCTGCCCTTGGTGCGGCGCTTCGGCATCAGTGTGCTGGCTGAGGATCAAGACGCGTTTAGCAATCACTTCGCCGGGCGCAAATCGACGGACCTGCATATTCGTTACGTGCATCGAAACGGCCTTCCGTTGATCGGCGGAGCCGTCGCATATTTTGTGGCGGAGGTTTTCGACATCCATCCGGCTGGCGATCACACTCTGTATATCAGCCGCGTGGAGCATTTCGAAGCGAACGAAGGCAAGCCGCTACTTTTTTTCGGCGGCCGATATCATCGCATGCGCGAAGAGAAGGGCCGGCCTACCGAGTGGCCTGAAGATGAGTTTTCGCTGTTTTCAATCGGCAGCGTGGATCCGACGGCGAGGTGAACCTAAACCGCCGCCGTTGTTTTGGCTGGCGCTTCCACCGTGTGCTCGTTGAAGCTGTAGCCGAAGCCCCGCACCGCGCGAATAAACGAAGGGTTGGTTGGATCCGGTTCGATCTTCTGCCGCAGGCGCAGGATATATACGTCTACGGTCCGGTCCGTCACCGCCCGGTCATGTCCCCAAACCGCATCCAGAAGCTGCTCGCGGCTGTAGACCACGCCAGGACGGCTCATTAGGAATTCCAGCAGCCGGAACTCGGTGGCAGTGAGCGCCACTTCGGCGCCGCGCAAAGTAACGCGGCAGCTTGCCCTGTCCAGCTCCAAATCCCCTGCCCTGACCGTGCGGGCCGGCGAGGTTGTGGTCCGAAACTGATTTTTCACGCGGGCGATCAATTCCCGGATGAAGAATGGCTTGACGATGTAATCGTTCGCCCCGAGCTCCAGACCCAGGATGCGATCGGTCTCTGAAGCCCTGGCGGTGAGGAAAATAATCGGTACGTGGGCTAGTTCAGAATGATTGCGGAGGCCCTTGCAAATCTCCAGGCCGTCGGAATCCGGCAGCATAATGTCGAGGATGAGCAGATCCGGGCGTTCGCGGCGGCACAGCTCAATAGCGCCGCGCCCGGTCTGAGCGCCAGCCACTGCGAACCCTTCCTTCTCCAGGTTGTACTTCAGGAGGGCGAAGAGGTCGGAATCATCTTCGATCAGGACGATTTTCTTCATGGGACCTTTCCTTGAAGGTAACCCGATTTACGTTACAGATGCATTACAAGTTGGTGAACGCTAGTTGAAGAATGCACTCACAGGCTGCGCGCTTCCACCCGCCCCGGCGACGGTTGATATAGGCTGCGCTCGGAAATATAACGGCCCACAGCCGGAGGAAGCTCCCCGGGGATCTCGCCGGCTGCCAGCTTTCTCCTTATTTCTGACGATGATACCGGCAGCGCGACAGTTTCCAGGCGATGCACTCGGGCACCCACAGGAGTGGCGTACTGGTGGCCGGGCCGGGTGACGACGATGAACTCGGTGAGCCGGAGCAAATCCTGCCAGCGATGCCAGCTTGTGATTTCCGCGAACGCGTCGGCGCCGATGATGAAGTAGGGCTCTTCGCCCAGCTCACGCACGCGCTCCACGGTGTCCACCGAATAGCTCTTGCCGCCTCCCGCCTCCAGATCGGAGACCACGAAACGCGGGTCTTCCTGGCAGGCCAGTTCTGTCATCCGGAAGCGGTCCTGGTAGGTTGCGCCGGTATGATCGGACTTGTGCGGCGGATGCGCGGCTGGAATGAACCACACCTGGTCTAAGTGAAACTGGCCCGCGGCTTCGCGCGCCACAGTGAGGTGGGCGTTGTGGATGGGATCGAAGGTGCCGCCGAAAAGGGCCAGTCTCATGACTTGCTGGTTCCGGCAAATCCATTTCCACCGGGATTTGTTTAGTTTAGCGCACCGCCGGGTAAGCTAACGTAACGCCGCTATACTTCGTTGACTCAGGAACCACGCCTGGCAGTCCGCACCCGCGCGGCGGGACTTTGCCGAGTAGGCGCCATCTTTGGACATGTGCCGGGCGCCGATTTCATCGTGCAGGTACGAGTGCAGGATTTCATCCCGGATGCGCTTGATGATTTCAGGCCGGTTCACCGGGAAAAGCACTTCCACGCGGCGATTGAGATTACGCGGCATCAAATCCGCGCTGCCTAAGTAACATTCCTCCGCGCCATTGTTGCGGAAGTAGAAGATGCGGCTGTGTTCCAAAAATCGGCCCAGAACGCTGCGGACATGAATGTTTTCGCTGATGCCGGGCGCTTGCGGCCGAAGACAACAAGCGCCGCGCACGATCAGGTCCGTCGAAACGCCGGCTTGGGATGCCTGATAGAGCAGCTTGATGATGGGACCATCCTCCAGCGCGTTCATCTTCATAATGATCCGGCCCCGGCCGCCCCGGCGCTGGATCTCGATCTCCCGCAAGATCATCTCTTCCATGCGCTGGCGCAGATTGAGCGGAGCAACCAGCAGTTTGCGAAATGTCTTCTTGCGCGAATAGCCCGTTAAATAGTTGAATAAATCCGTCGCGTCGGCGCCAATTTCTTCATCGCAGGTGAACAACCCGAGGTCGGTGTAAAGCCGCGCGGTGGCGGGATTGTAGTTGCCCGTAGCCAGGTGACAATACCGGCGGATGATATCGCCTTCGCGGCGAACCACCAGTATCACCTTGGAATGCACTTTCAAGCCGAGCAGACCGTACACCACGTGCACGCCCTCGCGCTCCAGCGCCCGGGCCCATTCGATGTTGCTCTCTTCATCGAAGCGGGCCTTCAGCTCCACCACAACCGCCACTTGCTTACCGTTCTCCACTGCTTCGAGCAAGGCGTCTACGATAGGCGAATTACGGCCCAGGCGATAGAGCGTCATTTTGATCGCCAGCACGTCCGGATCTTTGGCGGCCTTGCGCAGGAATTCCACCACGGGCTGGAAGGATTCGTAGGGGTGATGGAGCAAATGATCCTGCTGCCGGATCACTTCGAAAACATCGTCTTCCTTGGATGCGAAGCCGGCCGGGGTATGCGTCAGAAAGGGCTTGTCCTTCAAGTCCGGACGATCGAGCGCGAGCAGATGGCGCAAGCGGCTCAGATCCAACGGGCCATGCACACGGAAGATATTGGCGGGGTCCAGTTCCAATTTGGACGCGAGAAAATCGATCATCGCGGCGGGCATCCGCGCGTCCACCTGCAGTCGCACGGCGTCGCGAAAGCGCCGCTGCCAGACAGCTTCCTCAATGGTTTCGAGCAGATCGTCAGTTTCCAATTCCTTGATGGCCACTTCGGCATCGCGTGTGAGGTGGAAGACGTGAGCGCGCAGAATCTCGAGGCCGGGAAACAGGTGGTGCAGGTTCCCTACAATGAGCTGCTCCAGCCAGACGAAGCCATGCGCTCGCGGAGCAGGGCCGGGCGCAACGGGAGGCAACGCGACAGGGAGCAGTTGGGGCAGGCTATCGGGAACCTTGACGCGCGCGAAGTGTTCTGGGCCCCCGCCGGGCTCGCGAACCGCCACGGCGACATTCAAGCTGAGGTTTGAAATATGGGGAAACGGCCGGCCGGGATCGAAAGCCAGCGGCGTAAGAACGGGGAACACCTTTTCGGCGAAAAAGGTGTCTAATTGCGCCCGCTGCTCCAGGCTCAATTCGTTGAGTTGCAGCAAGCGGACGTGATTCTCCTGCAGCGCGGGAATCAGATCCTCCCGAAAGTAATCGTACGCGCTATTCACCAGCCGGCCTACGGAGGCGCGGATCGCGTCCAGGGTCTCGGACGGACCCCGGCCATCCATTCCGGTTTCCTGCACGCCATTCTCGATCTGCTGCAGGACGCCGGCCACGCGCACCATAAAGAACTCGTCGATGTTCGAGGCGAATATCGACAAGAACTTCACACGTTCCAGCAGAGGATTACGTCGATCGCGCGCTTCTTCCAGAACCCGCCGTTGAAACTCCAGATGGCTGAGCTCGCGATTCAGATAAAGTGCAGGATCGTTCAGTTCGGAGAGCTCTGCTACCTTGAGCGGCGCTCTAGCGGCTTCCGCGCACATGTATTCGTTAGTGTACCGTATAAAAGCAAAATGGCCGCCGGTCGGTCAAAGCGGCAGCCATCGCTCTCTACGCTTACCGGACTTAGCCGGACAAATCAGCTTTTTTCGGCAACGCGCAGATCATTCGTCACGGAAAATACGCCTGGAACAGTGTTCGCGCGGATGTTCGCGATGTTTTTGTCCGCCTGGTTATCCACCACGCCGATCAGCGTTACATGGCCGTTATCCACGATGATATGGATCGACGGCTGCGTACCCATCGCGTAGCGATACAAGCCCGCGTATCCAAAAATTGTGCGATACTCCGCCGCCCGGATGCGGTTATCGAAAGTGGACAAGGGCAGAACCCGAATGTTGTCGATCACTTGCGTCACGCCCGCCAGATGCTTCACGGAGCGCACTGCGTCGTCTTTCACCACCGGCTTGGTCACGTCTCCGGACAAAGTAACAACGCCAGTGGCGTTATCCACCGAATAACTCAGGTCGTCAAACACGCTGTAGTAGGGAATCATCACCAGCTTATGGCGCACCTGGCCGGCCAAGTCCTGCGCAGGCGGGTTGCCTGTTCCTGCGAACAAAGGGACCGTCGCAAGTAAGAAAGCCGACGCCAAAGCAATGCTTTCAATCTTTCTTTTCATATCCTTCTCCATCCACCTAATCGGATGTTGCCGTGGCCCAATGGGTTGCTGCAATTACAGAGATTTACCGCTGACTGCTTCAGGGCCGCAGTCACGGTCAGAGGCTCAGTCACGGTATGATGAAGGGGAAAGCCCTTCTAATACTATTTCCATGTCGGAACCACGCGCACCCGAATTAGGTATCAACAGCTGGCTCGAAGATGAACTGTACCAGCAGTATTTGAACGATCGCAAGAACGTTGACGAGAGTTGGAAAGAAGTCTTCGAGACCAACGGTGGCAGCGCTTCACCCGCGCCTGCTCCCACCGCTGCGAACGGCTCGCATGCACCGCAGCAACAAGCGATGGCGCTGCACAACGGTGAATCAGCGCCCGCATCGGCGATTTCCGTTCCCGAACATCAGCCCGTGGATGGCGAAACCTTGATGCCTCTGCGTGGCGCCGCCGCGCGCATCGCCGAGAACATGAACTTGAGCCTCAGCATTCCGCTGGCAACTTCGCAGCGTGTGATGCCGGTGAAGGTGATCGACGAAAATCGTCGCATGCTGAACGAGCATCGCGCCCTGCTTGGTAAGAGCAAAATCTCCTATACGCACATCGTGGCCTGGGCCATCGTAAAGGCGCTGCGCAGCAACCCTTCCTTGAATCACGCTTACGCCGAGACCAAAGGCCAGCCCTTCCGCGTGGTGCGGGATCACGTGAACATCGGCATCGCAGTGGATGTGGCGGGCAAAGACGGCACGCGGTCATTGAAGGTTCCCAACATCAAAGACGCCGGATCGCTGGACTTTGCGCAGTTCGTCAAGGCGTTCGACGACATCATTTTTCGGGCTCGCAACAACAAGCTGACCGTGCCGGATTTTGAAGGCACCACGATATCGCTGACCAATCCCGGGACGGTTGGCACTTTGGGATCGGTGCCACGCCTGATGCCGGGCCAGGGTGCGATTATTGCAACCGGCGCCATCGATTATCCAGCCGAGTATCACGGCGTCACCGAGCAACTGCGCGCGCTGCTGGGCCTGAGCAAGGTGATGAGTGTCACCTGCACCTATGATCATCGCGTGGTGCAAGGCGCCGAGTCTGGCGCGTTCCTGGGCCGTCTGCAGGCCTTGCTCGAAGGCGAAGACGGATTCTACGAAAAGATTTTCAGCGACCTCAAGATTCCTCACAAGCCGGTTCACTGGGAACCGGACCGGACCGTATCCATTCCCGGCCTGCGCGGCGCGCAACAGGATGGAGTGGTCAAGGAAGCGGCGGTATTGCAACTCATCAATGCATACCGGGTGCGCGGCCATTTGATAGCCGATTTCGATCCGCTGGGCTCGGAGCCGGTTTATCATTCCGAGCTGGACCCGGCCACCTACGGCCTGACCATCTGGGATCTGGATCGCGAATTCCTCACCGGCACATTGATGTCGGAGGACGACCAGCCACAGAAGATGGCCACGCTGCGCGAAATCCTGGAAACGCTGCGCCAAACCTATTGCGGAAAAATCGGATGCGAGTACATGAACATCCAGATCCCGGAGCAGAAGCGCTGGCTGCAACTCCGCATGGAGCCCACCGGCAATCGCTGGCCGCTGGATCCGCAAACCAAGCTGCGCGCGTTGCAGCGCGTGATTGAAGCCGAGGAATTCGAACGCTTTCTGCACACGCGTTTCATTGGGCACAAGCGTTTTTCGCTGGAAGGCGGCGAATCGGCGATTGCGATTCTGGATGAAATCCTGGACCGCGCCGCGGCTATGAATGTGCATGAAGCCGTGATCGGCATGGCGCACCGCGGACGGCTGAACGTGCTTGCGAACATCGTCGGCAAGTCCATGGTGCAGGTGTTCTCCGAGTTTGAAGGTATAGACCCGGACAGCACGCAAGGCTCGGGTGACGTTAAGTATCACTTGGGCGCGAGCGGCGTGCGGAAGTCGTCCTCCGGGCGTGAAATCGTGGTGTCGGTGGCATTTAATCCCAGCCATCTGGAAGCCGTGGACCCGGTGGTGGAAGGCCTGGTGCGGCCCAAGCAGGACCGGCTGGGCGATACCGCTCGCGAGCGTGTGATTCCTATTTTGATTCACGGCGACGCGGCGTTCGCCGGACAAGGCGTGGTAGCGGAGACGCTGAATCTCTCGCAACTGGAAGGTTATACCACGGGCGGCACCATTCATCTGGTCATCAACAACCAGATCGGATTCACCACCAATCCCAATGAAGCGCGCTCCACGCCTTATTCCACCGACGTCGCTCGCATGGTGCAAGCTCCCATCTTCCACGTGAACGGCGACGATCCCGACGCCTGCATTCGCGTCGCGCAGATGGCCTATGATTATCGCCAAACCTTCAAACGCGACGTGGTGATCGACATGTTCTGCTATCGGCGGCACGGCCACAATGAAGGCGACGACCCTAGCTACACGCAGCCCATCCTCTACCGCAAAATTCGCAATCATCCATCCGTGGCCACTTCGTATGCCGAGACTTTGGTTCGCGACAACTTGATCGACGCCGGCAACGTGGAGCAGATTCACAAGAGCATCAACCAGCGCTTGAACGATATCTACGATGCGTCCAAACAGAATCGGGAGCAGTATCAGGTTCAGGAACTGAGCGCGGTAGATCCGGAAGAGATGATCGCGCCGCGGCCCAATACCGCGGTGGATCGAGCGGCTTTGGAGCGCGTGGTGGAGGGCATCACCACGTTCCCCGACGAATTCCATGTCCATCCCAAGCTCGAAGGTACGCTCAAGAAACGCCAGGAAATCCTGCGCGGCGCGCCCATCGATTGGGCCACGGCCGAAACGCTGGCTTTCGGCACCCTGGTGCTGGAACGAACACCGGTGCGGCTGAGCGGCCAGGATAGCGGGCGCGGCACCTTCAGCCAAAGGCACCTGGAATTGTACGACAGCGAAACCGGCGAACGATATATTCCGCTGCAGCACCTGTCGCCCAACCAGGCGCGCTTCGATGTCTTCGACAGCTCGCTCAGCGAGTACGCGGTGATGGGTTTTGAATTTGGTTACAGCGTGGCCGACCCGCTGACCCTGGTGCTATGGGAGGCGCAGTTCGGCGATTTCGTCAACGGCGCGCAGATCCTGATTGACCAGTTCATCGCCAGCGCAGAGTCCAAGTGGGGCCAGCCCAGCGGTTTGGTGCTGCTGTTGCCGCACGGCTACGACGGCCAGGGTCCGGAACATTCGAGCGCCCGTATCGAGCGCTTCATGACGCTGTGCGCCGAAGACAATCTGCAAGTGGTGAACGCCAGTACGCCAGCGCAGTATTTCCATCTGTTGCGGCGTCAGATGCACGGCGGGCCTGATCGCCGAGGTATGCGCAAGCCGTTGATCGTTTTTACTCCCAAGAGGCTACTGCGCCATCCCAAGGCCGTTTCGAGCGTGAGCGATCTGATGAGCGGTTCATTCCGTGAAGTGATCGACGACACCACCGGGATCGAGCTGTCGCGCGTCAGCCGCGTTCTGATTTGTTCCGGCCAGGTTTACTATGACGTGCTGGCCGCGCGCGAGGAACGCAAGATCCAGGACGTCGCCGTGGTTCGGCTCGAGCAGATCTATCCGTTCCAGGCCGGGCAGGTGCGCGATATTCTGGCGCGTTATCCCGAGACGGCCGAGGTGGTGTGGGTGCAGGAAGAGCCGCGTAATATGGGCGCCTGGCGCTTCGTGCAGGAGCAAATGCAACCGATCCTCACTCCCACGCAACGCGTGCTGCGCTATGCGGGCCGCGCCCCCAGCGCCAGTCCGGCATCCGGCTCGTTGAAACGCCACCAGGAGGAACTGGCGGAGTTGCTCGAGCAAGCCTTCGCCGCCGAAGTCAAGTTATTGGTGGAAGCCAAGCGCAAGGTATCGGCGCGGCGCCGGCGATAGGCTCAGCGAATTACAACCGGCGTCTTCAGACGTTGTACCCACAGACGCTGTTCCGATGTTTCTGGGACCGCCAGGCCGCGAGCAGAGCTAACAGCCTTGATTGCTTCGTCCGGACTTAATCCTACGGTGGCTAGAACTCCTGCTGCGATTAGGCCTGATCGACCAATGCCTTGACGGCAATGTACCGCGACGTTCTTCCCTTCTTCTAATGCGCCCGCAATGCTCGCTATCAACGCGATAGCCGCGGGCGCAGACGCTGGGATGCCGCGATCCGTGATTGGGAATGAGATGAAGCGGATGCCATCGGCCTCTGCCACTCTAGATTCCTCGGATAAGCCGAGTTGACCTGCCTCATCGCTTTCCAGCAGAGATACTACGACATGGATGTCTGCCCGTCGCCAGCCGTTTACTTCATCCTCAAGCCAATGGCCTCCCCTGGGCCGAGTAGCAATGGCCAGCCGGCCACTCCACGGGCCAGCTATCCAAAACAGGCTAGGACTCATGGCTGGAAGCGGGGTTGCTTTAGGCGGTTCCGCCAATGGGAGCCAACCACCGCAGCAGGAAGAAGTGGTGGCCGCAGAGCGTGCAGCGGTATGGCCACAGGATCCAGTGAATTGCCTGCTCCACGATATTGCGAACGCCTACGCCTCTGAAATCTACCGATTTGCAATGCGGACATCGTGTGGAGAACATAACTGATGTGGCCTCGTTCCTTAACCGTCAGTTTTCGCCGCGCTGCCGGTACCCTGGACGTTGCTCCGGAATGCGGGTGTTGAGTTCCGTACGTTAACATCGCTGCTGGCGCCGCCCCGGGCAGCGCGGCTGGCTTCTCTAGCAGCCTTGATCTGTTCCGGCGTTCTCAGGTCTGGCTCTGAGAGCTTGACGTGCTCTTTCGCCCGGGCAACCTGGCGCCTGTGTCGTTTCGCTAGTCTCTTGTCCATAGCAAGCCTTCATTCACTATTATCAGTTAAGTATTGATTGCAAGTCAAGCAATCGCGTGGCAGAATGATAACGTAGTTTACTGACTAAGGTTAATAGTGGACGTATCTCTAGTCATAAAGCAGCGGCTGGACGAGTTGGGTCTCGATCAAAGAGATCTGGCTTCCGCCACCCACGTCACTGAATCCTACGTCTCCCAGTTGCTGACCCGCAAGAAGGCTCCTCCGGCGCCTGGGCGCACCGCTATTTACGACAAGATCGGCGAGTTCCTGAAGCTACCCGCCGGCGAACTATCCAGGCTCGCGAACCTGCAACGTCAAGAAGAGTTGATGAAGCGAGTGATCGCTCCGCCGAGGCCGTTGTTCCAGGAGTGCAGGGATCTGATCCTCCGCAAATGTGAGCCCGCCAGAGAGAAGGAAATTCGCAGGATTTTTGAGAAGGAGCCATTCGGAGAGCTGGAGCGGCTGGTGACGCAAAAACTTCTCGACGTTGCGCAGAACGTGGCGCGGGAAGAATTAAACGCTGAGGATGGGCGCAACTTGACAGCTCACGTGAGCGCCCGCAGCTATGAGAATTGCGTCCCGTTCCTCGATTCGATCCTCAACTCCTGGGATATGGACCTGAAGACTTTCGCCATGGAAGTTGTTATCAATCAGCCGGCGCCGGGCAGCCGCGTGCGGTTTGAGTTTACCGAACAGGAGCCGCCGCAGTCTTTCGCATTGGAACCGGGCTTCGAACAGTTCCTCAACGACAAGTCGCTGAGCGGTGATGCCACCGAGCGGGAGATCGAATTCCTCAAGACGCTGCATGTCCCAGGCCGGCATCCCGCTCCTTTGTATTATTATCGTGAGCTGCAAAACCTGCGCGATCCTCTCCACTTTTGGCATGAAGATTAACGTCACTCATTCCACGGTCTACCGTTACGATTTTCCGGTGTACCTGGAGCCTCATATTTTCCGCCTTCGTCCGCGCGAGAACAGCGCGCAACGGCTGCTGGAGTTCGATATTCAGATCGCGCCCAAGCCGGCTGGAACCACGGAGTGTCTGGATCAGGACGGCACCCTGGCGCTCAACGCCTGGTTTGACGGGCCTACCACGGAGTTACGGGTCACCAGCCGGTTTACCGTAGAGATGCTGCGAGAGAACCCTTTCGATTACGTGCTGGCCAGTAATTCGTTGAACCTCCCTCTTTGGTATGTGGAGCCGTTGTCGAGCGCCTTGATTCCTTATCGCAACGACACGCAAGTCGCCGAATCCGTGAGGCAATATGCCAAATGGATAGCCGGCGGCGTGCAATGGAACACGCTATCGTTCCTGACAGCGCTGAGCCGGCAAATCTTCGAAACCTGCGGCCAGGTGACCCGGCCTTATGGTCCTCCGTGGCTGTCCAGCCAAACCCTGAGCGCGCAACAGGGATCTTGCCGCGATTTGGCGGTGCTCTTTTGCGACGCTTGCCGCGTAATGGGGATTGCAGCCCGGTTCGTCAGCGGCTATGAATGCGCCTCGGCCAACGGAAGCGGCCAGGATTCTTACATGCATGCCTGGGCGGAAGTCTATCTGCCGGGCATTGGTTGGCGCGGGTACGATCCAGCGCGCGGTCTCGCCGTTTCGAACCAACACATCGCCGTAGCGGCCGGATTCGATCACGATCTCGCGTCGCCCGTTGCCGGATGGTACTCCGGTGCATCGGGATCAAGGATGGACGCGTCCCTGAGCTTGCAGGTTTGCGCATGAAAAAAATCGATCCTGACGACTATCGTGTACCTCCCGGCAAGAAGGTCGATCTCGACAAATGGCCGACCAAGGGCAAACCGGTTTATAGCTCGAAGCAAGAGTACGCCAAGCTGCTCGGCGAGCACATCGAGAAGCTGAGCGACCAGCAAAACCTGCTGTACGCCTCCAACCGCTATGCGCTCCTGTTGATTTTTCAAGCCATGGACGCGGCCGGGAAGGACAGCGCCATTAAGCACGTCATGTCGGGCGTGAATCCCCAAGGCTGCCAGGTTTTCAGTTTCAAACATCCGAGCACCGAAGAACTGGAACATGATTTTCTATGGAAGGCGGTCCGGCATCTGCCCGAGCGCGGTCAGATTGGCATCTTCAATCGCTCTTACTACGAAGAGGTGCTCATCGTTCGCGTTCATCGCGAGATTTTGAGTGGCGAGGATCTACCCGAAGAACTGGTCGATAGGAAGCATTTTTGGCGCGACCGGTATCGTTCCATCCAGAACCTCGAGGATCATTTGCACCGCAACGGGACGCGCGTACTCAAGTTCTTCCTGCATCTTTCCAATGCCGAACAAAAGAAGCGCTTCCTGAAACGCATCGACGATCCGGAGAAGAACTGGAAATTCAGCGCTGACGATATCAAGGAGCGCAAATATTGGAAGCAGTACATGAAAGCCTATGCAGAGTGCCTGGCCGCCACCAGCACTCGCAACGCTCCCTGGTATATCGTTCCAGCCGATGACAAAGAGAACACGGGGCTCATCATTTCCAGAATCATGCTGGATGCGCTGCAGGGTCTCAAAATGTCGTATCCGGCATCCAGTCCGCAACGCCGGCGTGAGCTGCAGTCCATCCGCAAGCAGCTCGTCAAACAGCACTGAGCTTATTCCACCACCCTTATTCCACCACCACGATCGGAGCCTGCCAGAACGCGGCCTTCTGTCCGGTGGGATCGAGCACCGTCACCTGGCAATTGTACGCGCCGGGTGAGAGTTGATCGAGAGTAAGATCGAAGCGCAGCGGCATGGTCTTCAGACGATTGCTCATCGCATTGGTAACCGAGCGCGGCTGAGTTTCGAAAACCTTGGCCTGTCCGCGATAAAACGCGACGAACGCCACCAATGGTTGCGTGGTGGTTGCGGCCGGCTCATAAGCCTGCAGATAGATGTACATCTGCCGGCTTTTGCTGAAGACGCGCGTCACGCTCGGAATCAATTTCTCACCTTCCTGCACCAGCGGGTTGGTTGTCTCGGCTTGCTCCTTGCTCTTGACGGCATTGTAGATGGCTTCCTTCAGATCCACGCGCTGGCTGCTTAATACCACTGAGCTGACGGGGATCCTTTGCACTTCCTTGTTGAGGTTGGGAATGACGAAGGTGGTTTCGTAAGTTCCGATGCGGCCGGTTTCAGCGTCCCGCGCGAGCAGCTTGATTTTGTACTTGCCGGGCAACAGAGTAAAGCTGGTGGCATATTCGATGGGCTGCTTGGCCAGCCTGGCCGCAGTCTCGCCGCTCAGTTTTACATCCACCCTATCCCGCACGTTTTGGATGGTGCTTCCATAGTCGTCCTTCACTTCGCCGATGAAATCGATCAGGGTGTGTTCAGCGCCCCCCTTGCGCGCCAGCGCTAATTCGCGGCCTGGAATCTTGATCGCCACCGGCACGAAATACTCGGCGCGGTTCAACTGGAAGTAATCGATCTCCATGGCGATCGTCAGTTCAGTCACCGGATCGCCTAGCATCAGCGCGTCTTCGAGCTGCCGCTCTTTTTCGGAGGTGGTGAACTTGCCGAACGTTTTTCCAGCGAAGTAGCCCTGGCGAAAATCGAGCGACGCAGAGAGGCCGTTGTTCAGGGTGATTTTGATACGTCGAAATTTGCCGTCCAACGCGCTATTGGTGGCATAGTAACCGATGATGTAGTAACTGGAAACGCTATTTTGCGCTTGTACAATTCCCCTTGCCAGGTCGTTGTTGTCGAGCAGCGCCTTCCCGCCGGTATCGGAGGCGAGCGCAAATAGGGTGTCCTGCGATTGCTGGAAATTGGTGGTCATCGCCAGCGCGGAAGAGCCGGTGTACATGCCTTTGCCGCCCGGCGATCCCTGCGTGGCATCGCCCAGGGGAGCCTGCGCCACTAAGCCCCGCGCATCGATAGGCCAAAACGATACTCCGGCGCGAACGGCGGCATTGATGGTCGCGTGCAATTGCGCCTGGTTATCGAGTCCGTTGAGCCGCAAACCGCTGGCGAAGTACAGCATCGATTTCTTCTCGCTGAGCTGGCCCAACATGTGAGCCGCGGTCTGCAGCGCGGAAAGCTGGCGGTTGGTATTGAAGATGTTGAACTCGCTGTCGTCCTGCCCGAAGGCCGCGCCGGTGTCGGGTGTGCTGTCGTCGCTGGTGGTTTCGTCGAAGCCCTGCGCCTCCCCCACGATCATGGTTTCGAGGATGCTGTTCAGGCGCTCGCGATTTTGGGTGAAGTCCGACATCACTCGAACCGCCCCGCCTTCAAATCTCATCAGCGCCATGCGATCGGCCGGCGTCATCTGAGTACGAATGAACCGCTGCGCGGCAGAAATGGCGCGAAGTTGGTCCGGCGGCGGCATGGCTGTCATGTCGAAATACAGAACCAGTAAGCGGCGATCCTGATATCGCAGGTCGCCGGGCTTCTCCGCCGTAATCTGCGCTTCGGGAAGCTTCTTCAGCGGCTGCGCCACGGCGGGAATCGGAGGCTCCGGCTCTGCAACCTCAGAAACCTTCTGATATTCGAACAAGCGGATGCTTTGCTCGGCCCCGTCTTCCGTCACCGTGAAATCCTTCGCGGTCAGGCCTTCCACGGGCTTGCCGTTCTTGTCCTTCACATTCACCGTTTCCACCACTAACTGGCTGCTGGTGGAAAACGTGGCCGGAGTGCCGCCGTTGGTCGGCGCGTTCTGGCCGATCTGTTGAGTACGCGCGGAGACAGCCAAGAACAAGAGAAAGACCAGCGTGTTGCGGAGCATCTTCTTAGTACCTCACGATGAATCCGATGGTCATACTGCGCATGGCATTGGCCGTGGCCGGAAGGCCGAACTGCGCACTGCCGAACGTGGTGTTCCAACTCGGGAAGGTGACATGGTTGATCGGGTTGGTGGAATCGATCCGCAAGTCTCCGCTCAGCCGGTCATTCAGCCGAAACGTGCGTCCAGCCGAGCCGTTCAAAGTGAACTGCACTGGACCCGTGATGGTATCTCTTCCCGCGTTGCCCCATTGGCTGGGAAGCGGGGCAGTATAGGCGGCGGGATTTAGCGACAGACCCGGTGGTGCGGCGTACACGGACGCGCCAGTGTAATCCGGCCGTAACGCGCCCAGGACGCCGGTGCCTTCTTCCTGCAGCGGGTATAAGGGTGTGAGCGGCAGCCCAGTTCCGGCCGAGATGGTGGAAGTGAGCATCCAGCCTTTGAACAGCGTTCCCCTCCAGCCATTCAGCAGCGTTCCTCCCGCCATTCCCATGCCGGTAGTGTACTGCAGGGTGGAACTCAGCAAATGCCGTTGATCGAAAGGCGAGAGAGCCCGTTCCGCGCTCAGGTCCAGCCAATTCTGCGCGACCAATAGGTTCCTTACGTTGGAAGCCGCCGGATTGGTGCTCGCGGCAGCACCCACTCCGCCCAGCACCGCATCGTCGTCGATGGCTTTTGCGTAGGTGTACTGAAGGTTCGCTGTGAACCCGCTATGCAGCCGCCGGCGCAATTGAATGGACCCAGCCTCGCGGTGCGAATTTCCATTCGACGTCACGTAGTAATATCCTGCCGCGCAAGCAGGACACGGATTGATTTCCCCGGCGGGATAAGTATTCGGAAGAAATTCCTGTGTTCCGTGCGTCCCCTTGATGCCGAGGTAGGTCGCGGTCAATTGTAGCGATCCGGGTAGATCGCGCTGAATGGAAGCGTTCCAGTTTTGCGCGTAGCCGGGGCGAAAGTTTGGGTCGATGCCAAACGTATTGGGAGTGGCGGCCGGCACGTTGAATCCGTTGGCAAGCGTCAACGGATTGGCGGGAGTGTTCTGCACCAGCAGGCTTTTCGATAATGGGAACTGCTGCGCCATTTGCGTCGCGAGCGTTTGGTAGACGGAGGTGTCGTAGTAAACGCCGTACCCGGCGCGAATCACCAGCGAGGACGCGGGAAGGGGCCGCCAGGCGATGGCGACGCGCGGTTCGATGCCGCGTTTATCGGGACGGATCAGCGAATCGGGGTAGCGCAGGTCCGTCAATGTACCGATTGGATTGTTTGCCACCACCGGAGCTTCCGCGCCGAATCCAGGAACAACGTCGAGATTCACCAGGCGTCCAAATAGTTCGGTGATGGGTGAACCGTACTCCCATCGCATCCCGGCGTTCAGCGTAAAGGCGGAGCTGATTCGCCAATCGTCGGTGAAAAAGGCGTCATACAGCGAGTCGCGAAAGTATTTGTCGGCATTGCCGAATGCAATGGAAGCGGTGGAGGGAACGCCCATCAGGAATTCCGCAAAATCCGATCCAGGCACGATTCCCGTTGCAGTAGTTTCGCCGGTAAAGCCAAACGTTCCCCGCCCGTTCTGCTGTCCCAGCACGTTGAACTGCTGCTTTTTGAAGTCGCCCCCAAACTGGAAGTTGTGACGCGCACGGTTCCAGAAGAAAGAGGCGGAAACGGCGTTGGTCTCATTATGATTGATGGATTGCTCCGCATCGCCGAGTCCCTGGATGCCGGTCGAAAAAGAGAGATTCGGCGGTCCCCAATCCAAAGGGGTCTGATCGTTACCGGCAATGCCCGCGATGCCCGATACGTTCTCGCGATTTTCGAAGTACGGAGTCAGGTCCATCGACCAGCGGCTGAACTGATAGGTGAAGGTCCCAAAGAAGCCTTGCCGGAAACGGTGAAACCAGGTGGCATTCGTGACCAGCCCAAGACTGTCGGTGGTATCCAGGAAACCTAAGACGTTGGGACTGGACTGACGCGTGTCCTGAAAATTGAAGTTGCCGAACAGCGAGTTCTTGCGGTCGATGTTTTGGCTCAAACGGGATTGCAGGCTGTCCTGATGCGTGGCGCCTACCAGCGGAACCTGGTAATTATAACCCACGCCGCCTGGAAAGTTGGGCAAGGGATAAAGCTTCAACAGGGCCAGGGCTTGGGGACTGATTTCGCTCTTGGGAACGACGAGGGTTGGCGAGAGGAGGCCTGCGCGCTGCGCCGCCGTGGGCATGAGGGCCGTGCCAATGGTGTCATTGCGGTTGCGCATCCACTGATAACCGACAAAGAAGTTTGGACCATTCCTGAGCAGATGAGGAATTCTGAGCGGTCCGCCGAAATATGCGGTCGCATTGAAGTGGTTGTAGCCGGGTTTGGGAGTGTTCTGGCCTGTAATGGAAAACTGCCGGGCGTCCCAAATGGAATTATCGAAGAACAGGCCGAGGCCGGCGTTATAGAGCGATCGTGACCCGTTGCGATTGTTGCCGAAGGCCGGGAACAGGGCGAACGGGGAGCTGGCGCCGTTATTCTGGCTGCCGTTGATCAGCAGTCCGTCGGCGGCGCGCTGGGCCATTTCGTCTCGCGCAGGTTCGGCTTCCGCGGGCGCGGCTTGGGGTTCAGGTTTTTTGGTTTCGGCGCTTACGCTTGGCACTGGTGTGACGGGCTTGGGTGGTGTGACCAACTGAGCTTCCGCGCGGATTTGATCCAGCGGCAACATTTTCAGCTCCCACGCCGACGGTTGTGTCCCAGGCCCCATGCTCACCTCGCCCTTCAGCGTCGAGAAGCCCAACATATCCACTTGAATGTTCCAGGGGCCGTCGGCAAGATCTGGAAAAGAATAAGCGCCCATAGGGTCGGTGACCGCTGTGACCTTCTTGTCGCCCTGAGTTGCAGTCACCGTCGCACCAGGAACGGGCAAGCCGCCAAAGGTGACCACACCATGCTCCTCGGATGCCAGGAGGTTAACCAGCATCAACCCGACGGCAACCAGTGAGCGCAGGAGGCGGCGAATCATAAGCGGGTGGGCTAATTTTCAGAAGGGCGCTCTACATGGTCGATGACCAGAATATCGACGGGACCTTTCTGCGATTCCAGTTTCAAGCCGAGCTGTTCCTGCAGGGCGGTGAAAAGGGACGCGCCATTCGAGTCGATGGGCGGGGCCGGGGTCACGCCGGGAGGCGCCTCGAATTGGCTCTGTTCGGGCGTGTAGTCTACGCTGATATCGTACTTTCCCGTGAGATTGGTTTTATCCAGCACCACCCGGTCCGTCACGCGCGACAGCGCGTCCACCAACTGACCTATCGTCTCCTTCTGTCCGCCGAGATGGCCAGGCATTATCATGAAGCGGCAGGGGCTGACGGCCGGTTTATCCTGCTCACCGCATTCAGCTTCGGATTCGCGGAGCTTACCCGGTTTGGAGACAGCTAGCGCATAGACTTGCATTTCCTTGGTTTCGCGATGAAATTTGAGCTGCAGCCGGTCTTCCAACAGTGTCTGGAGCATGGGAAGCATCGCGTCGAACGAGGGATCACCCGCAGCCTTGGCCTCAATATCGTACCGTTCTGAAAGAAGCCAAGCGGGCGCCCCCGAGAGCTGAAAATTCTGCTTGATACCGTATGCGGCTGCTACCAGGTATTGCAAGGGAACGTTGCTGGCAGTAAATCTTCCGCCGGGGGCCGGCAGCACGCTCCCGCGGCTGTCCGCCGACTTGTTCAGCCTGATGGATGCCACCTCGAAGCTTGGCAGGGGCTTGCCAGATTGTGCAAACGCTTGGGAAACCGTGAACATCAGCGCCGCGACTGTCAATATTCGAGGCATCTAATTTTCAGAAGGGCGCTCTACATGGTCGATGACCATAATATCGACCGGACCTTTCTGCGATTCCAGTTTCAAGCCGAGCTGTTCCTGAAGAGCCGTTGTCAGAGAAGGGCCATTGGGATCTATCGGCGGGAGTTGGGGCATGCCCGGCGGAGGCGGTCCAGCAGGCGCCTGAAATTGCCCCTGTTCGGGAGTGTAGTCCAGGATGAAGTCGTACTTTCCGGTGAGATTGGTTTTATCCAGCACGATCTTCCCCGTCAAGCGCGAGAGCACATCGATGAACCGCGTCATCTCTGCCTTTTGGGTGGTGATATGGCCCGGGAACACGAAGAAGCCTCCGCAAGGCAGGGAAGGTATTTTGCCTGGCTCGGGCGGTGGAAGCGGGCCGCTCGAAGCCGGAGGACAATCGCCCGGGGACTCGCGGAGTTTTCCGGCCTTGGCCACTAGCAGCGCATAGACCGACATTTCCTTGGATTCGTGGTGGAATTTGAACTTGAGCCGGTCTTCCACCAGCGTCTGGAGCATGGGGAGCATGGCATCAAATTCTGGATTACCATCGGCCTTGGCCTCAACGTCGTATCGCTCCGACATCGCCCAGGGCGGCGCACCCGAGAGCTGGAAATCCTTGATGCGATATGCCATGGTAATGAGGAGTTGCACGGGGACGTTGGTCAATGTGAACCTTCCCCCTCGGCCTGGCATAACCCTCATGAAGCCTTCCGCGGACTTGTTCAGCTTGATGGATGCCACCTCGAACTCTGGCCGCGGCGCAGGTGACTGGCAGAATGCGGGGCATAGGCTTAGCACCAGACCCGCGACCGCCAGGGCTCGAAGCATAGCTATTCGGTTCTTCCCAGGATACCGCGCTGCTTTTGCACGATCAGGACCGAAGAAAATAGACGGCGATTCTCTGGATTTTGTCCCGATTCCACCGGCCGTCTATGTGCATTTCCGGAACACATGTGGCTTCGACGCCTCTAATTCTCCGACGGTTTCTCCACGTGATCGATAGCAAGAATGTCGACCGATCCTTTGGCGGGCTTCAGTTTCAGGCCGAGCTGCTCCTGGAGGGCGGTGAAAAGGGACGGACCAGTGGAATCGGTTGGCGCCGGAGGGTCGGCGCGCGGAGGCAAGCCAATGGCCTGGGCGCTCGATTCGTTCGGCGCGGGCGTCCATTTCAGCGTAAAGTCGTAGCTGCCCTTGTTGCCGGTTTGATCTAATACCGGGCGGTCTAAATACAACGTAAGCTGCCCCGCCAAACTCGCCACGGAACTATCCGTACAGCTAGCCGATCCAAATCCAAAGCTGGCCACCGGCTTCCGTTCTGCCGCGTCTCCCGGATGGGAATTCAACTTCGGGCCACCTTTCGTCGCAACCAACGCGTAGATGGGCATTTTCTTGGACTCGCGACGCGTCTTCAGCTGAAATCGATCCTCCAGCAATCGCCGCAGCGGCGCTTGCGATTGGGCCAGCGGAACTGGTCCCTGAACGCCCTCAGTGACGCCCTCGGTCTTCGCTTCAATATCCCATCGCTCGGTCCCAACCCAGCCGGGCGCGCCGGAGATCTGGTAGCCGGCTACTCCGTAAGCGAACATGATCAGCATCTTGAGCGTCACGCCGGTAGCGGTGAGGCCCCCACCAGGCTGAGGGCGTAGCATGAAGCGGTCATCGCTGGACTTGTTGGGCTTAATCGCTGCGACGGTGTACGCTGTTGGCGCTTGGCCGAATAGCCCGCACGAAGTCAGCAGGCAAAGTGCCCAACAAATCCGCGCCATTGCCAACGCCATTTCCAACAATGACGAGCCTCCTAACCCTCGCGTGCATGGCGTCGAATGAGAAAATGGAAGAAAAGCGTTCTACGCCACGTCTGAATCGCCGGTGGTTGATCTGGAGGCTAAGGCCTGACCGGCTCGATCGAATGGCCGAACATCCAGGTTCAGCCCAACACGTCTTACGCTCCCCACCACAGGAGCATGCCGGGCCGGTAGCCGTGCCGATAATTGATAAGCTCAAGGGCAATGAAGGTGCGCGACAGTATCGCGGTGCTTGTGGTGCTGGCCGCGATTCCGGCCGGTGTCGAAGGGGGGCCCATCCAATTCTGGCAGTTGAAGGAAGCTGCGGCAGCGCCCCTACTCGTGGTGGGCCGTGTTCTCAGCGTTCAAAAAGGCGAGCCAGTTCCAGAAGGTTCGATGCCCTGGACAGCCGAGACGCTGGCGATGACGGCTGAGATCCAGGTATTGCGTTCCTATCCAGATGCTATGGAGCCCGCAGTTCCCGAACGGCTTCGAGTGCGATTTTTCGCTTACGGGCCGAGCGTCACGCAGTTCGTAAATGGCTATCCGCCGCCTCTTCCCAGCCTGGAGCCTGGGCGCGTGCTGATTCTTCCGCTGCAGGAGAACAAACATCCATCGCTCGAGCCGTGGCAGCTCATCGCTGATTCCGGAGTCAGCCTCACCATTCCAGCGCGCGCGGAAATGCAAGAATCGGAGCATCCGCCAGCCAGCGCTCGCGTTTTTCTACTGCGCGAAGTGGCCAACGCGCTCGACAGTGGTACGCCGGCCGAGGTCTCCGCGGTCGCCGGATACCTGGACAAGCAAGAGGAAGATCTCACTGGCGAGTTGATGGCTCTCATCGGGCCGGCCATCGGCGACGATCGGGATCGCTGGGCCGAAGTGGCTACCAATCTCCTGGCAGCGGAGGGCATTCCCCGCCCGAGCGTGGCGGATCTCCTCTCCGGAAAAGCGGAGCTGAAAAAATGGCCGGGGCGGCAAAACGTGTCCCTGGCGCAGGCGGCGCTCGAAAAACTGAAGGCGTCTCGAGATACGGACACGCTTTTGATCAAGACGTGGATTGCGGAAGCGCCATTGCATGCCTGGGGCTCCGCAAATTCTCTGCTGGAATACTCAGACAATGCCGTGACCAATGAAACTCTCCGGCGGGCGTTGCGGGATGATGTAGCGGGCACATCCTATATCGCTTGGACGCTCGCACGCAACGGCGACCACGACATTCTTGCGGACGCTTTAGCCAGGGCCCTGAAGGTGGTGGATCGTCCGGACGCCGAATTCTCAGATTTACAGGGTGCGGCGGCACTGCTTGAGGAGTTCGGAAACAACGAGCAACTGACGCAGCTGGCGAATGTGGTGCGCAAGTACCAAACGCAGGACGAGAAATTTTACAGTCTTTTGTGGCAAGACGCTACGGGGAATGACAATCCTCGCAGTGCCCGAGTGCTGGCCGTCGTGCTGCGCGATCGCCGGATTGTGTTTGGCGAATTCAGATACTGCGACCTTGCCGTGGGCGCCCTCGAGAGAGCCATAGGACAGAAATTTGGTGCAGGCGCCGACACCCAGCAGGAGCGCGACGCGGCTGTATCCGGAGCGCTGGCATGGCTCGCTTCCCAAGGCATCTCTTAACACCGGGCCCAAATAGCCTACCCTCGTCGTTGGTACTAATAGTACCAAACTAACATGTATGTGAGTACCAGAACTGAACGCCTTCGAGTACCATTGAACGAAACGTTTCAGTTACATGCAGAACACATATACATTTCTTCCGTTATTCCTCATGGCGGTTTTGCTGCCGATTATCGCGTCGGCGGATGGTACGGAGTCCAACGCTCAGCGCGTTCATCCGTTGGCGGCGACGGCCAGCATCACGCTGCCTTTGGAGGTGATCGGCCCGAATGGAACAACCGTATCGCAGTCAATCACCATCCCGAGCGGCGCAAACCTGAGCGGTCAAATGGCTCTCTGGATGGAAATCCATGGATTGCGCTCGCAAACGCAGGCCAGCGTCAAGGTGAACGGCTCGGCCTGGGTTCCCATTAATAGCAGCAACGTCGCGCTGCTGGGGAACGCCAACGCGTACGGCGGCATTGGCGGAGGGTTCAGCACTCTGAGGATGACCATGAATCTTCCCGCCGGCACCATCCTGGCAGGCGCGAACACAGTCAGTTTTCGCTTTAACCAGACCGACGGCAGAGTGAGCGGCTTTCGAGTACTGGCCTTCAACGTTCTCACCGCCGCCGGAACCGCGCTCATCCCCGCTTCGACGTTTGTGGAAGATAAACCCGAGACCTGGCAGCCGCCATCGACCAGCGCTTCCGACATCGCAGCGGGGCAAACGCTGTGGCGCACGGCGGCGCTGACCACTCCCCTCACCACGGGTGGGTCCCAGTCCATTCAGGCGCATTGCACCGATTGCCACGCCCAAGACGGACGGGATCTGAAGTATTTCTGCTATTCGAACAATTCCATCGAGGCGCGTGCCCAGTTCCACGGGCTTACCGCTCAGCAAGGCGTCCAGATCGCCAGCTATATTCGCAGCTTGAACCAGGTGTATCCGGGCCGTCCATGGAATCCACCGTATCAGCCTGGTCCTGGACTAGATTCGCTGCCTGCGAACCAATGGGCCGCGGGCGCTGGCCTTCGTGCGGTGGTGGACTCCGATGAAGATGTGGTCGACGCAATATTCCCGTCGGGAATTCAGTCCTCGGTCTTTGCCTCCACATCACGCTTGAATCAGCGCGAAATTCCCCTGGCCGTGCAACTCCCGGACTGGAACCAGTGGCTGCCAGGAATCCATCCCAAGGATGCATTCGGTTCGACATTTACAACCAGCGGATATAACACCATTTATCAAACGCTCAGCGCCAATCTCCAGGTGAACGATCCGGCGGCGTATGTCGCGCAGCAAGCTAACTTCAGCGCCTGGTTTGGCGCATTCTACGGTTTCTACACCCAGATGGGAACGCCCATATGGAATAGTTCGGCCAGCGCGTGGACCCCCTCGGCGGTCAACGCCATGTACTCGCAGTCGCAGTGGGGATTGGTCAAGACCTGGGAGCTGATGAACCAGTTTCAACTCCAGGGGCTCTCTCAAGACATTTTCGGCGCGCAAGCCGACCCGAGGGCCTGGTATAGCAACGTGCCTTTCTTTGTGTCCCCGCATGAGTTGAAGATGCCCAACACGGGCGTCGTTGGACTACGTAACGGAAGCGCAGCAGCCTACCTCTACTTGTCCTTCATCTGGTACGACCTTCAGCTGATTCTGAACGACTCCAACGGGAAGCAATCCTATCAATACCCGATTGACTGGACGTACGCGTACGACTTTGTGCAGAGCATGGGTTCGCTTCTTTCCCCGCAAGCTGGAATCCAGACCGAGTGGATGATCAAAGGTCTTCAGGTCATGCAGCAACTCGGCGCCGGTCCCCAGTTGTCGGGCAATGGCTGGCAGCCCTTTGTGGCTCAACCATCCTGGCTGATCACGCCGGAGTGGAACGAAAACGTGTGGACCGGAGTTGCTCCCTCAACCCGCATTGCGATCGCCACGGGAATCGTAACCTCTTGGCTTCAGCAAGTGAGCCAGTTCACTCCGCAGCAGTTTTACGCCGGTGGCTGGACCACCGCTTCATCCGTACCAGTGCCCGGTGGCAGCGGTTACGACGGTGTTTTTCCCGATTGGGTTTGGTACATGATCCCGCGCCTGGCCTTCATTGGCTTGGATTCTACTCTGATCACCCAGCTGACCCAATGGGCTCAAACGGTCTGGCCCAATGCCAAATGGAGTTCCCTACTGACCGATACGTGTAGCTGGCAGAATAACAAAGCCAACGACGTGATTCAATGCGCCGAGTAATCTATCGCAGGGAGAAGACGGCCACAGGGGTCTCGACGCCGCCTACCGTTCCCTGTAACGGAACCTCTCCTGTGCCGAGACCCGAGGGAACGGTGAGGTTGATCTGGTAAAGGCCCGCGCCGGACAACCCGGCAAACGCCGGCGTCACGCTAACGCTGTTGATGTCGAGCGTCACCGGATTGGTGGTCGACGCGGCGCCGGAAAATGCCTGGCCGGCGAGAACCTTCGGGTTGGTTGGACCAAATCCAGAACCGTAAAGTTCAACCACATCGCCGGGTTTTGCGGCAACAGTCGCATAACCGAGTGAATTTCCGGTAGGCCCCAGGATGTCATAGCTGCCTCCACCATAGGCGCCCGAGCCGTCGGATCTCAAAATGATTCCCGCCACGTGCATGGGCCCGTCAAGCAAGAAAAATGTAGGACCGAACTGAGCCAACGTCACGCTGGACGATCCAGTTCCTCCGCCGGTGGTTACTGCAACGGGCACGGCGCCGGTTTTCGGGTCATTCGGGATTTGCAAATTGATTTGTCCAGGGCTGACATAGGAGAGATAGGCAAGTTTGCCGTCGATGGTCACGCTAGTGCCGCCTAGGGACGTGGGAAAGTTCCCGGTCCAAGATGTCGTGCCGCTGGCTAGATTGCTGCCGTAAATCGACACCCATTGGCCGGGCTGCACGGTTGCGGGCACAATGCCACCCGAACTAATGCTGGGCGGTGGCGGGGGCGCACTGCTTCCCGAAGTGATAACAATCCCAAAGGGCGTGCTCCCCACGGGCACGGTGTCGACCACGGTGTTGCTCGACGTATCGATCACTGTGACTGCACCGTTACCGATGCCGGTGACGTTGGTTGCGATGGTCACGTAAGCGCGCGTGCCGTCGGGACTAATTCCCACTCCGGTAGGTCCGGTGCCCACGCTCACCATGGCGGCGATCGTGTTAGTGGATGTGTCAATCACGGCGACAGGTCCGGTGCCGTTGGCACCGTAAGTCAAAACATAGGCGCGCGTGCCGTCCGGTGTGATGGCCACACCGACCGGCGAGTTCCCTATGCCAGACACCGTCACCGTGTCGGATACCGTGTTGTTCGACGTATCGATTACCGAGACGGATCCCAACGCATTCGCCACATAAACACGCGATCCATCCGGCGTGATGGCTACCCCAACGCTGCCGACGTTTCCCAACGCAACCGTGTCGGCCACGGTGTTGCTCGCGGTGTCGATCACCGAGACAGAGGACCCGGAGGCCATAGCGCCTACGTTGGTCACATACACATGGGATCCGTTCGGGGCCATGGCAATTCCACTGGGAGCGTCGCCAACGGGGATCTTGGTCATCACTGTGTTAGTCGATGTGTCGATCGCAGCCACCGAGTTGGCGTTAGTTAGCGTCACATAGGCGCGCGTTCCGTCTGGAGTGATGACCACTCCGGTGGGGCACGCCCCAGCGGGAAACTTGGTGGACACTTTGTTAGTCGCGGTGTCGATCACAAAGACGTCGCCGCCGCAATTCGCCACGTAGACGCTGGCTCGGTCCGGTGTAACAGCGATTCCTTGAGGCTGGCTCCCAACCATGACGGTGGCAATCACGGTGTTGCTCGAGGTGTCGATTACCGAGACGTTATTGGAGCCAAAATTCGCTACATACGCGAGACCTTGGGCGTAAGCAGCCTGGCTGGAACTCCAAATCCCAACCACCGTCAGGACAGCAACAACAAGGATGGATGCCATTTTCACCGGAATCATTTCTTCGATCACCCGTGAGGTAAGTATACAAGTGTCTGAAATGAAAAGGGAAAGTTGGCGGGGACGACGGGGCTCGAACCCGCGACCTCCGACGTGACAGGCCGGCGTTCTAACCAGCTGAACTACGTCCCCGAGTGTGAAATAACGTCGGCAATTGCATCTTAACATATTGGTCGATCATTGCCGCTGCGTGAAAGCTGCTCTGTTAGAGCTCGAACAGCGTGGCCTGTTTGCGTAAGACCACCGGCGCTGCCCATTCCACCCACGCGCCAATCAGCGGGAAATAGAGCCCCAAGCGGATAGGACGATCATCGCGCTGCACCATCAATCGCGCGTAGCGTTCCAGTTGTTCCCGGTATCGATCTTTCTCCTGTTCCAGAAAATTCTCCAGGCCCGCGCCTTCATGCAAGCTGGTCTTGAAATCGATGATCCACCGAACGCCGTTCTCATCGATGAACGTCCGATCGATCACCGCCTCGGTCAGCTTGCCATCTAACAAGCCCGCCACGGGCAGCTCGCTTGCGGCGTCCGTGTGGTTGTCGAGAATCCAGCGCCCGCGCGGATCGCGTAAGGTTCTTAAGAGTCCCGATTCCACCCGCTCGACACCCCAGGCCAGGTCGCCTGGCGGCAGCCCGAGATTCATGAGCACCGCCCGATAGGACGCGCTGCGCGATCGCAGGGCAGCTTCGGGCCACGCATCCAAACCCTCGCGCGCGATCCGCTGCAAAAATCCGTGTAGCGCAGCCCCTGCGTGCCGCGAGCGGCCGCCCACCCAATCGAACGCCACCTCGGGCCGCTGCGCTCGCTCCACCCCCGAACGTTTCCACCGCACTGGCCCGGGTGCGGGGGGCATACGCCAGGACGCAGATAAGCGGCGGATGGTTTTCGCCCGGTGCGCCGGCTCCTCTTGGGCGCCCGCATCGGGATTCGCGAATTGCTCCGCCACCGCCGGCCACAGCAGTTTCAAAAAAGAACGCGATTCGGGCTGAGCAAACGTGCCGTCGTCTTTTGCCATCACTGACCCCAGCAAGTGCAGGCTGCGGCGCGCGCGGGTTACCGCCACATACAACAGACGCGCGGTTTCCTGGTCCGATTTCCGCCGTTCGATGCCTGCCAGATAACTATAAATTGGATCCTTGTCGCCGCCGGACTCCGCGATGGGCGCCAGCAAGAGTTGGCCGCGATGCTCCATCCAGAGCAGCAGGCGCTGATCGTCTCCGCGAGGAATCGCGCCCAATCCCGGCAAGATCACAGTGTCGAACTCCAGGCCCTTGGCCTTGTGGATGGTCATCAATTGCAATACTTCACTGGCACTTGCCGTGGGCTGCGCAAACAGCGCGTTTACCTGTTCGCGAAACCAATCGAAGTCGGCCAGGTCGGCGCCCTCGGCCAGGCCGTCGAGAAGATCGAAATAGGCAGCCGCATCCTCGAGCGCGGTTTCATCCTCAACGCAGGCCGGGCCGCCGAGCCGCAGCCAGGTGTTTTCCACCCACTCCCGCAGTGGACGCCGCCCGCGTTCGGCAATGGCTTGTTCGATCACGGGAATGATTCGCTGGATGCGTTCGCGACCGTCATTACTTAATGCATGGAGGGCCCCGTGTAGCAAATCCCAGATCGTGGCGCGATGGTCTGCCGCCGTCAGCGCGTGCAAGTCGTCGAGAGTAAGGCCGCACCAGGGCGCGCGCAGAATGGCGAGCCACGAGACGCGATCGGCCGCGTGCAGCAGCGCAAAGGTCAGCGCCATCAAGTCCTCTATCACTTGCCGCTCGCCCAATTGGTCGATCTCAATGGCTTGGAACGCGATTCGATTGCGCTTCAGTGCGTTGACGATTTCGATCAGGTGACTACGGGAACGCACCAATATCGCGGAAGTCCCCGCGCCCTGGGAGCCGATCAACTCCATCACCCGGTTCGCCTCTTTCCGCCCGTCAAGAAGCGCGTGAACGCCGATAACAGCGTCTGTACCTTCCGTGCCTGGCACGCTCGGGGAATAAGCCACCGCGCCAGAGTCGATATCGTCGCTCGCGGGCAGAATGGATTCAAACGTGCGGTTGACCCACTCCACGATCCCCGGGCGGGAACGAAAATTGACGCTCAGCGTCAGCGGCTCAAATTGAATGGCGCCGATGCCCTCCCCGCGCGCCTTCAGAAACAGGCTCACATCCGCCTGGCGAAAACGATAGATGGACTGCATCGGATCGCCGACTAAAAATAGCGTGCGCCCATCGCCCGCATCCCAGCCATTCGTCAGTTTCTTGATCAACTCAAACTGCGTGTACGACGTGTCTTGAAACTCGTCTACCAGGAAATGCCGGATGCTGGCTCCCAGCGCCAACGCCAGATCCTCGGGCTGGTCAACCTGTCCTAAGGCGTCCGACGCCCGAATGGAGAGCTCCGCGAAGTCCACGCGGCCTCGTTCACGAAATACAAGCTGCAGTTCGGCGACCGCGAGCGTAAGCACGGACACCGCGGATTGCACGGCTTGCCATTGCGAGTCATTGAACGCGGGCGCAGGCAGGTCACGCAAGCGCTTCAGGCATTCGAGCAGAACATTTTCTCCTTGCAGGCGTGAGTACAATTGCGAGCGCTTGCGCAGGTCGCCACTTTTGGTCAGAAGCAGATCCGCGATCTTGCCCCAATCCGATAGATGCTCCAACCGCGCATCGGGAAAATAATCGAATTCGCAAAGATGGGCCACTTCTTGCGCCACGTCGTCGGGAAATGCGTCGCGTAACTGTCCGAGTTCATCCAAAATCAGCCTCTGTAAGGACTGTTCCAGTTCCTGGCGAAGGTCCGCTCCCACGTGCCGCAGCCATTGATCGCGCTTTTCCAGCATCTGGCTGATCAGCTGACGCGCCCGTTGAAAATCGTTGTCCAGATGCAGCAGAAGATATGCCAGACCCGCGTGGCCGGTCTCCAGATGGGCCAGCGTGTTTCGCGCTGCTTCGCGATATAAGTCCGCGGCCTTCTCTGAAATCTCCGGCATGGCTCCGAAACGCGAAAGCCACGGCATACGGCACGTGATTGCCGCGCACAGCGCATCCATAGTTTCGATACGGAGCTGAGCGGGATTGCGCAAAAGGTCCCACCCCAACTGCCGCGCACGCTGGAGAACATTGCGTGAGATTCGATACGTCAAGCGCTCGTGTTCCACCTCTGGCTCCACGCCATGCTGGGCCGATCGCAAAGCTTCGACGACCCGTGACCGCATTTCGCCCGCGGCCTTGCGCGTGAAGGTGATCGCGACCACGGCATCCGGCCTCTCAACGGTTTCGAGCAGCTTCAGATAACGTTGAATCAGCAGTTCGGTTTTGCCCGACCCGGCCGGCGCCTGCACGATGAAGGACTGCGAAACATCCAGAGCACGCAGCCGCGCTGCGCTATCCGCGATCATTTTCGAGCTCCCGGATGCGGCATAGTGCGCGCAGACCGCAGTTATCGCACGCGCCAGGCTTTGGATCCACCTCGGCACGGCCGGCGCGAAACTCTTGGGCCAGGTGCTCCAGGACGCGCCGCCATTCCTCCATTTGCGCGTCAAATGGAAGAGGCGGATCGATCTTCATTTTGACCATTTCCGGTAACCCGGCGCCTGATCCACGAAACTGCAGCTCCCCGGTGCGGATCAGGGCGAAGGCTGCGGCGGCAACGGGCCGCTCGTTCGAAACGCAGTACAGCGGAAGCTGCGGTTCATCGGGCCGTTCGCCTTCCCATCCACGCGATTTTAGCTGGCCCGTTTTGTAGTCCAGAATGATCTCCCGGCCATCCGGCAACGCGTCTACGCGATCGGCCCGCACCTTCACTTGCAATCCCGCGATCGCGATGGCGCGTTCGGCTTCGATACCCGCCACGGTGAACTCCGGGCGCGATTTCTCTATGTTGAGCCACTCCGCCAGCAGCCTCTGCAAGCGCTGTTTCTCAAGATCTCGCCCGATGCCCGGCCCGAGCTTCGCGGCGGCTGCATCGGCGCCGCGCGTGATGAGCGCATCCAATTCGGCGGTGTTTAGCTCCATCAATTGCGCGTGTGACCTCAGCTCGGCCCAGATGAACTCGAGCGCCTTGTGAACGGTTGTTCCGCGATCGCGATAGCTCAATCCCAGGTCTGTCTCTTCCAGCGGACGCGCTCCTAAGCGATGTTTGGCGAACGAACGGAACGGGCAGGCTGCCATGTCCTTGAAGATCGACGCGCCGCCGGTTGAGTCGCCCTGCACCACGGCCGGCCCGGATTCGTCCGCGAGATTATCGAATGGCGCCGAGGCGTGAACTGGTATGTGTCGTTCTTCAGCTTCTGACCACAAACCGTCAGCCAACCACAAACCGTCAGCAACCAGGGGGCTGGGCGCTAATGTGCGGTCGCCTTCCGTTTGCGGGTAGCTCAACACAACATCTGGCGCGCTGGCGAGTAAACGATCGAGCAGCTTAGTCGCGAACTCCAGTTCGCGCTCCGCCGACGAGTGCGGAAGCCCGTGCCGGAGCTGCAACGAAACCGGCAGGAACGGATTTGGATTCGCCGGACCCGGGAGCGCTTCATCGTGCAGGCCCATGATCCAGAGATGATCGAAACGCAGGCCAGCGGCTTCCAGCATTCCCATCACTTGTACCGGCGCGCCTTCGTCCTCTATTTGAAAACGAATGTTGGATGCCTTCTCGTCGAGCCAGTCGATCACCTTCTCGAGATTCATCCATGGCGCTGTGAGATCCAGTGATTCAAGACTGGACAACAGACCGCGCCAGGCCTCGATGGTTTGAAATTCCACGCTGCTCGGAGCGCGGTCGCCCGGCCAGCCAAGCGCCTCAAGCAAATCCTCAATGCAGGCGCTCCATCCGCTCGGTGGTTGCTCGTCAGCAATCTTTCGAAGGCGCTTGTTACATTTTCGCAGGACGCGCTGGAGCTCCGGACAGCTGCTTGCCTCTTCGAGCAAGCGGGATAAAGACAATTCCCATATCCCGTTCTTGCGTAGCCTGGCGTCGAGCTGGGCGCGCTTGCCCCATTCCTTTTCCGAGCCTCCGAGAAAGGGCGATCGCAGCAGCATTCCCGCGCGCGGCAGCGGCAATGCGCCCGCGGCGAATTCCAGCATCAGTAGCGCCGAACGGACCAACGGATACTCCGCGAGCAGCGGTCCCACGGAAAGATGAAACACCCCTTCCCCGAGAATTTTGCCCAGAATCCGGTCGAGATTGGGTCGCAAGCGGGTGAGATCGGGCGCCACAATAATGCCGACCTGTGTTTCCGGATCCTTTTCGAGCAGCCCTCGAGCCCAGGCTGCGGCGCTGCGGATTTCGGCCGATGAGTCAGCGAGCTTTCTTCGTTCCCTTCTTCGTTCTATGGCGCCAGAGTATTCTTTGACTGGCACGGCCCGCCATTCTCCCAACGCCTCGAGGAATTCAGTTTCGAGCGGTGTGATTTCATCGAAGCCCGCCAGGAAAACTGCTTTCGGCCGCGGCGCCCGGTCTCGCAAAAAATCGCTCAAACGCGGAGTTTCCAACCATCGGTTGCTTTCACATCTTCGACGAAACTCGCGCGACCAACTCGCAAACGCCGCCCAATCTTCCGTTGCTTCGAAGCTTCCATCCAGCGGCAGCCGATACTCCATCATCAGCCGCCAGGTATCCATGGCCTTCCGCGCGGTCTCAGGGATCTGCAACAACGTCGCTCCCGCCGGCGATTCGCGGATAATCCGCTCCCACAGCATCTGCTCTTGCGCCTGATCGAGCAATACCGGAGCGCTCTCGTCTCCGTAGCGTCCCAGCCACTCGCTCCACGTTCGATCGAGAAATGCGTCCAGTGGCAACACATCCGGACGGTTCCATAGTGTGTTCCCGCGCTCCACCTGCATCGAGTGGAAATCGCGCGCCAGCACTCGCGCCAGCCGGCGTCCAGCGGTAAGAACGGTTGCGCCTTCCTGGAGCGCACGGAAAATCTCCTCATGCATGTGCTTTCATGATAATTTGAGCAAACGAATCACGATAGCGATCGACGGCCCGGCCGGCGCGGGCAAAAGTACGCTGGCGCGCCGCATCGCGGCCAAGCTTGGATTTGTATATGTGGACACGGGCGCGATGTACCGTGCCGTGGCGCTGTGGGCGCTGCGCACGAAAGTGGCGCCGTCCGACATGCACCGTTTGGAGCAGCTTGCCAACGCGGCGCACATTGAATTTGCTCCGGGTGATCACGCCGTGTTCCTGAACAGCGAAGATGTTACGGAGGCCATTCGAACTCCCGAGGTCAGCCAGGCAGCGTCCGAAGTTTCGCTGGTACCGTCGGTACGCCGCGCGCTGGTGGAAAAGCAGCGTGAGATCGGCGGACAAGTTTCGGTGGTGATGGAAGGCCGTGACATCGGTACCGTAGTTTTTCCAGAGGCCACGGTCAAAATTTTTCTGGACGCACTGCCGGAAGAGCGCGCCACGCGCCGGGCCAATGAATCGGCGTTGCCGGCCGACGTTGTGGAGCAACAGATTCGCGAACGCGACCAGCGTGACCGTGGACGCGCCGAATCGCCGCTGGTGCAGGCGCCAGATGCGGTCTACGTGGACACCACCGGGCTGACCATCGACGAAGTGGAAGCCGCCATTCTGAAAATCATCCGCGATCGCACCTCCAACGGGCGTGAACGAACTCAATGAACAATCTGCTTGTTATGAAATTCGGTGGCACCAGCATGGGCACCGCCGAAAGAATTCGCGTGGCTGCGGCCATTTGCACGGAACAAAAGGCGCAACGGCCGGTGCTGGCGGTGGTGTCGGCCATGTCCGGCGTCACCGATCTGTTGCTCGGCGCGCTGCGGCACGCGGAGGCGGACGACGAAGTTGGAATTGAATCCAGCATTCGAAGCCTCTCGGAGCGCCACGAAAAGACGTGTCGCGAATTATTGGACGAGCCGGCTCGCTCGGATCGTGCGCTGGCCGGAATTCGCGACCTCATCGCCGATTTTCGCCGCATCGCTCACGGCATGCTGATGCTGGGCGATCGTCCGCCCAAGTCGGTGGACGAGGCCATCGCCATCGGTGAGCGTCTGTCGGCGCTGATGATCGCGGAATACCTGGAATCTTCCGGGATCGCGGCGCGCGCCATTAACTCGGCCGAAGTAATCGTCACCGACGCGGTTTTTGGAAATGCCACGCCGATCATGGAAGCCACGCGGCGCAAGGCCGGAAGTCTGATTGAGCCGCTGCTTGGGAGCGGCGTCCTGCCGATTCTCACGGGCTTCAATGGGGCCACTGTGGATGGGCGGCCCACCACTCTCGGGCGAGGCGGATCGGACTTCTCAGCCTCCATTCTTGCGGCGGCGCTGGACGCCTCTGAGCTCTGGATCTGGACGGACGTCGACGGAATCATGAGCGCCGATCCGCGCTCGGTCCGCGAAGCTCGGGTGCTGGATGCGCTTACCTACAACGAAGCCGCGGAGCTCGCGTACAACGGCGCGAAAGTCTTGCATCCACGCACGCTGGCGCCGTTGATCGAGCGGCAAATTCCGGTGTGGAGCAAGAACAGCTTTCATCGGGAGCATCCCGGAACGCGCATCATCTCCACTGTGGAAGCGCCCTCGGGTCCTCGCGCCGTCACATCCATAGCCAATGTCGCCCTGGTGTCCATCGAACCGGCCAGCGCGGCGGTCAGCGGCACACGGCTCATGGCGCGCGCGCTGGAAGCGCTGGCCGATGCAAATGCCGAAGTGCTGGCCCTCAGCAGTTCCAGCTATCGCCAAAGCTTCTGTTTCCTGGTTCGCAAGGAAGAGCTGGCGGCGGTGATGAAATCCCTGGAAGCGGATCTCGCACTGGAGCTGACGCACGGCTATCTGAAACCCATTGCCGTAGATGACAACGTGGGGCTTCTGGCGCTGGTGGGCGAAGGCATGCGTGGCACGCCTGGACTAGCAGGGCGATTGTTTCAGGCTATTTCGGAGCAAAACGTCAACATCATTGCGATTGCGCAGGGGTCCAGCGAGCTGACCATTAGTATAGTCGTGCGCCGGGACGGGCTAGAGCGGGCCATCCAGGCAGTCCACCGCGAGTGTCGTTAGCGTGTCAAACTGAAGTCGTGCCCGAATTTTGCACCTGTGGCGCTCAATTGCCGCCCGACGCTCGCTTTTGCCACAAGTGCGGCAAGCCGCAGTACGACTATCCTGGCGTCGAAGAGCCGGAGGTAGGGGCGCCCCCCATCGAAGTTGCGAGCATCACGCCAATTCCATTCGCCGCATTGCCGGCCGAGATTAGTTTTCACAACCGGCTGGCGGTGCGGATCGGATTCTTCGCCGCCGCTTCCGCCGTATTGGTTTGCATGATCCCCATTCCACTGGCTTGGCTGCGATTGCCGATTGCCTTCGTCGCCGCGGGTTTTGTTGCCGTTTACATTTACAGCCGGCGCACAGGTCAGGTTCTCAGCTTGCGCAGCGGCGCGAGAATGGGCTGGATTACGGGCATTTTTTCCTTCACTTTGGTGAGCGTTCTATTCACCATCGCGATGGTGGCGGTCTCGAGCCAGGGCGGTTTGGAAAAGGAGCTTCAAAGCCAGCTATCGCCGAACGATCCTCGCTGGGAGATGGTGCGGCAGGCGTTGAACAATCCGGCGTTAGTCATCGCGGGACTCACCCTTTACTTAATGTTGTTCTTCGTAATTCTGACGGCGCTTCCCATCATCGGCGGTGCGCTGGGCGCCAAGGTTCTCGAGAAGGAATGATTTCGAAAAATGCGATACGCGGCATCGCGATCGCAATTGTATTTCTGACTGCTCTCCTGATGGGAAGTCCGCTTGGAGCGGCTCTCACTCCGGAACAGCGTAAGCTCAACATTCAATCCTTTGAGTATGTGTGGACCGCGATCCGCGATAAACACTGGCAGACCATGCCGGGCGGATTAGACTGGCAGGCCATCCACGACGAGTACCGGCCAAAGATCGACGCGGCCGTCAGCATGGATGCGGCGCGCGTCATTCTGGAAGAAATGCTAGGCCGTTTACATCAAACTCACTTTGGTATTGTTCCAGGCGAGCTCTATTCCAACGTGGACGGGGCGCAAAGCGACGACACAGCCACCGGCATCGATCTGCGCGTGGTGGGCGCGCAGGTTCTGGTCACCTCAGTGGAACGGGATTCGCCGGCATTCAAACAGGGCGTAGCGCCCGGCTGGGAGATTTTGAAGATCGCAGGCACGGTTCTGGCACCCGCCGTGGCGGAATTGAATAAGACTTACGCCGGGTCAACGCTGCACGATCTGATGCTGCGGCGGGCCATTTTGGGGCGTCTGTCGGGCGACGCATCGGCTGCGGTGCAAGTTGAATTTCTGGATGGCGATGACAAGCGCGTGAGCAAGACACTGGCGCCAGGTCAGCCGAAGGGCGAGCGCGTGCGCTTTGGGTATCTCAACCCGATGCAGGTTTGGATCAATGCATCGAGAGTGGGCGACGGAAACATCGGTTACGTCGAGTTTAATGTTTTTCTGGATGCCCAGCGCCTGATGACGTCGTTCGGGAATGCGGTCGAAGGCTGCGCAAAGTGTGAAGGCTTCATCGTCGATCTGCGCGGAAATCCGGGCGGCATCGGCATCATGGCCATGGGGATGGCTGGCTGGTTCATCGCGCAACCCGATCAGAATCTCGGGACCTTGTATATGCGCGACGCGACGCTGAAGTTTGTGGTGAATCCGCGGCTCACCACTTTTGCGGGTCCGCTCGCCATTCTCGTCGACGGGACGTCGGCTTCGACGTCTGAGATTATGGCCGAAGGTTTGAAGGACCTGGGCCGCGCGCGAATCTTCGGATCCCGAACCGCCGCCGCCGCGTTGCCATCGGTGTTCGAAAGATTGCCGAACGGCGATGGGTTTCAATACGCGATCGCCAACTACATTTCCGAAGGCGGAAAGCCGCTGGAAGGGCTGGGCGTGACGCCCGACGTGGAAACTTCGCTATCCCGGGCAGCGCTGCTGGCGGGGAAAGATCCCGCGCTGGACGCCGCGGTGGAGTGGATTAAGAGCCGGAAATAGCTAAGCGTGTATCGGCTGCTCGTCCAGCATGCTGACGATGCGATCGCGAAGCTCCTCAGTGATACGGCCTCGATCCTGCAATCGGGCTTCATCGGTCGGAATTGGATCACCGATCCGCATGGTCACAGGTCCGCTCCTTACATGTCCCGAACCAAAGGGCAGCACGGCGCGTGTTCCTTGAAGCGCGATCGGAACTAGCGAAGCTCCGGCGCGGATCGCGATATAGGCGGCGCCTTCTTTGAAGGATGCGAGTTCGCCAGTGTGCGAGCGCCCGCCTTCCGGGAAAATGAGCAGCGAGATTCCGCGCTCCCGAATGGCATGCGCGGCGATAGTCATGGTTTTCACCGCCGCCCGCGCGTCGTCGCGCGGAACCGGAATGTGGCCGGCCCGGGCCAGGTGCGTTCCCAGCAGAGGAATCTGAAACAGGCCGCTCTTGGCTAGAAAACGGAATTGCACTGGAATGTTTGCCAGAATCACGGGCGTGTCCATGTAGCTGAGGTGATTGGAAACAAAAACATAGCTTCCGTCCGATACAATCTTCTCCAAACCCTCCACTTTCACTTTCACTCCGCTCCCCCACAGCAGGAAGCGCGCCCAGGAACGCGCCACTGCAATCTGCCGGCGGCCGCCGGTCTCAAAAAGCGAAATGATCAAGCTCACCAATCCGAAAGCAATGGTGGCAAGAACAATCAGCGGAGCGGTAATGCAATACGCCCGGAGGAATGACACTGGTTTTATTTTACGAGCACAGCACGGGCCTCGCCAGCCAGGTAGAGCGAACCGGCGATGAAGACGGCGTTGTCTGGCGGGACGGCGTCCAAAAGTCCGATCGCTTCCGCAATGGAGTGCGTGAGTTGAGCGCCCGGCGCTGCGATATCTTCCGGAGGCATGGCGCGCGTATTGTCGGGAGCAGTGAGGATCACGTGATCGGCCAGGGGAAACAAAATCGACGTCATTTCAGCGACCGCCTTGTCGCGTAGCGCACCATAAATCATCCAAACGCGTCGACCCGAGTAGAACCGGCGAATGTAGGCCGCCAAGGCGCGCGTTCCAGCGGGATTGTGAGCTCCATCAATGATGATCTCCGGCCGCTCGGAGACATGCTCCAGGCGTCCAGGCCAGTGCGTGCCGGCTATTCCGGCGGGTGAAACGCCGAGTTCGGTAAGTGCGATGGCGGCCACGCGCGCATTCTCTACCTGATGCTCACCGGACAGCGGGCAGACAATTTCATCGCCCCGCAATCGAAAGCGGCTGCCGCGCGCATCGATCTCCAAGTCTGTTACCGGCCAATCCCGCGAGAGCGTATAAGTCGCCAAGGCCTGCTTGCGAAGAACTGCCTCTGCTTCCGGACGTTGCTCGGCGAAGACGGCGGGTACGCCCGGCTTCAAGATGCCGCCTTTTTCGGCTGCGATCTTCTCGATGGTGTCGCCCAGAAAAATCTGGTGATCGTAATCGATGGGCGTAATTACGCAAAGCTCGGGAGTCACCACATTGGTGGCATCCAGACGGCCGCCCAGCCCCACTTCCAGCACCACCCGATCCAACTTCGCTTCCGCGAACAGCACGAAAGCCATCGCGGTGACGGTCTCGAAATAGGTGGGGTGCATGTCGATGCCGCCAGCCTTCAGCATCGCTTCCGCCGTGTCATGTACCCGATCGAATGCGCGCGCGAATTGCTCCTGGCTCACGGGGTGGCCCAAGATTTGAATGCGTTCGGTGGGTTCCATCAAATGGGGCGATATGTAAAGGCCGCTGCGGACTCCAGCAGCGCGCAAGCCAGCGTCGATCATGGCGCACGTCGACCCCTTGCCGTTGGTTCCGGCCACGTGTATCCAACGGCACGCCTGGTGCGGATTGCCGAGTGCCTCAAGCATTGCCTGGATCCGTTCCAGGCCGAGCTTGGCCGTGAGCACTTCGTTGCCCAGTGAATAAAGATATCGGACCGAATCGGAATAGTTCATCGCGATTTGCCGCGCTCGTAAACAATAAAAAGGCGCCGAATGCGGTGAAGCACCCGGCGCCAAATTTAACTGCTTAACTACTTACTTCGGGCAACCGATCTTCTTCAGATCGGCATCCGGAAGCTCCTTAGCGTCGTGCGTAGCGGCCGGCAGAGCCATGCCTTTGGGAACCAGCCAGATTTCCACTCGCCGGTTCTTGGCAGCGTCGGTGTCGTCGATGGCCGCGCCTCTGCGCTCCTTGGGAGCCGTGGTCGATACGGCGCAAGAAGTGGGCACGGAAGGAGTCTCCTGGGTCGCTCCAATCCAGCTCCCCTTGATGCGGGATGGATCGAGCGAACTGCAGGTTCCGCCGCCGCCGCTCAGCACGGCCGCGGTTTGAAGCACGCGATCCCGATCCAGGTTGCGGCCCCGGCGCGATCTGCCGCTGGGCGCTTCGGCGGAATCGATGTGGCCCACCAGGACAACATCGTAGTTGGGGTTGGCGGTGAGCTGCGGATACAACTGCTCGATGATCACGCGCTTGCCGCAATTGTTGACTCGCGCACTGTCTTTCGGGAACAGAATGTCGCCGAAGTGCCGGGCTTCCGCGCCCAGGTTGACAGTGATGTTGGCGGAGGCGCTGGCGGAGCCGCCCTTAGCGTCGGCCACCGTGACAGTCACGCTGACCTGCTTGGACTGCGGACGGCTGCGGTCGGCAGTGAACGAAACCGAGCTGGAATCAAATTGAGCGTCGACGCCAGTGCCAGTGACCGTACCCTCGGAAGCGGCCCAACTGTAGGTCAGCCTGCCGCCGCAATCGGAGCCCTGACCTACGGCGCGCAGCATGGCCATTTGTCCGCGATCGAGTTCGGTTGGATTGGCTGCCAGGCTCACCGTCGGCCGATTATAGGTGTTGACGTGAATCGAAACCGGAGCGGCGTCCGCGCCACGCGAGGGATTGCCCGAGTCGGCGATATGCAGACCGATTCGTACGTCTCCCGAGGAGCTCGCCATGTAAGTGTAACGAGCACCGGTTCCGACCGCGCTTCCGTTCGCGGTCCATTGATAGGTCAACTGATGCCCAGCGGGATCTGAGGCATCGGAGCTGAGGCTCACCGCATCGCCTGGGCAAACCGTGGTCGGGCTGGCGCTGATGGAGCCTGGGATGATGGCCTGCGGCGGTGGTGGGGGCGGCGGGGGTGGCGGAGGAGGCGCGGGAGGCGCTGGGAGCTCTCCGCGGTGTCCAAGGTACAGCGTCAGGCCGGCAGTGACCTGAAGACCGTTCAAGATTTTGCCGCCGGGAATGTACACGCCCGTGGCGCTGCTGGTGGGCAGGCCAAAGCGCGGACCAATCCCCGCCAAACCGCGGGCATCAATGCGGAAGCCCAACCATTTGCTGGCCTGGTACTTGATGCCGCCTCCGTAGTTTCCCTGGAAGCGCTCATCGGTGTCGAAGCCCCCGAACCCGGAGCCGGCAGGCATGGCTTCGCCCCATTTGACTGCATTCTTTCCCAGCACGTCGAAAGATGCGCCGGCGCCCAACAAGACGAACGGCCGGAACTTGTGGTCGCGCGGCGTAAAGTGCAGCACCAGGTCCAGGGCGGGCTGCAGCGTGTGAATCGGGAACGGGGGCGCCAGGATCACGCCATCCGAAGGACTCGAGAGGAACTGGTATTTGTTCCATGAATACGCGTTGAAGTCTTCTTCCAGCGCGACGTAATTCCAGAAATTCTCCGTCACCCGGCCACCCAGAATGGTGGCGCCTTGTATCTTTGAGCCCAGCCCAGCGGGGACCCTCTGGTAGTCGGAATATCCGGCGTAGATGTTTAGTTCAAAGAAATTGTTATATTCGTCTGAGTGTGCCGCGGCGTTTTGCGCGCGCGCCGGATTTGGAATTCCTAAGACGCCCAATGCAGCTAGCGCCAGAATCGGATATCTCCATACTGCTCGCATGTTTTTCACCTTTCCTCTGATTTCATTTAATGCTTCGAATAACAGCGTGATCATTCTGTTGGGCCACAGTAGCCTGCGGCATATCGAAAACCAATGCCCCCCGCGCCGCGCTGAGCGCGAAAATCCGCAGGGGAAGGTCGGGCGCGAACCACAGCATTCGGATAGCGGCGCCTTCGAGGCCTTCACTGGAGAACGCCTGCCAGGAGTCGCCACCATCCACCGTGCGGTAGACGTTACCGTATTGGACCAAGAAAGCCTCACGCCCCTCCGAGGGATTGAAACGAACTGAGTCCACCGTCGCCGCGGGAACACCTTCCGTCACAAGCTTCCAATGTGCGCCTTCGTCAATAGACTGCAAAACCCCGCGCGAGGTTGCAGCCAGAATTGCCACCTCGTGCTCTACGGGCAGCGCCACGTCGTAGAGGTAGTATCCTTCGGGCACCAGCGCGGACTGCCAGGTTCGGCCGGAATCCTGGGAAAGGAACAAATCGGACGTGGTTCGCACGGCCAAACGTGAGACGCCGCTCGGGGGAGCGTAAATGGCCAGCACCGGTATGCCCGTAATTCCAGCGGATTTCACTTGCTCCCAGCTAGCTCCGGAGTTCGCACTTCGGAACAGGCCTGCGTCCGTTCCGGCCAAGAGAACCAAGGGACTCTTTCCCAGCTGAACCGCCCGAAGCGAGTGGATGTGGACGCGCACAACTCGCGGCACGCGCTGGCCCGTCCGGGTGACAACCGTACGCGGCTCGGGGCCAGGCTCATGCACCGGCGTCCACGTCTTCCCCGCGTCCTCGGATTTTAGTATGGCGTCCTCGCTGGCGGCGAAAACTACGTTTGAGTTCGTAGAAGAAGCGGTCAAGCTGTGCAGGTTTCGGCCATGCAGTGCCTCTTCATTGGCCTGTAAAGACCATTGGAGACCGCCATCGCCGCTGACAAAAACTCCGCCGAACAGGCCCTCGTAAGTGCTGCTGGCGTAAAGGCGCTTGCCATCCGAGGTGATCTCGGAAAGGCGATGGTTCGCAAAACCTTCGTTCATCGGCCGGAACGTCTCGCCCGAGTCCGTGCTTTTCAGAATGCCCGCGAATTCGGTTGCCAGGTAGAAGGTGCGCGGATCGCCCGGATCGAACACCATCCAGTTGACTTGTTCCGAACTCAGATGCCGCCACGTCTTGCCTCCGTCCGGGGATTTGAACAGCCCGAGCGTGGTGCCCGCGAAAATGGTGCCGGCGTTTCCCGGATCCTCCGAGATGATGTGCGTGCGGCGATGCGTACCGGGAATGCCTTGGATCTTCACCCAAGCCGCGCCCCCGCTGTCGCTGCGATAGATGCCGCTGCAAGCGCTGGCGAAAACCAGCTTGGGATTTTTCGGATCCACGCGGATGGAGAAGATATCGGAATCGTCGATCAGGCCGGTCGCAACGGAATGCCAGGTGGCGCCGCCGTCAGTGGTTTTCCAGGGCAGGTGGGGAGTTCCGGCGTAGAGCACGTTCTTATCCGCCGGGTCGAAGGCCAGAGCTGTGATGTCCTGCATCTCCCGGTCAGTTTCCGAAGAGATTCTGCGCCAGGTGACGCCGCTGTCATCGGAGACAAAAACACCCTTCGAGGTGCCTGCGGCAAGAATCGCGGAATCGATCGGCGAGAGCGCCAGCGCTTCGATGCGTGATCCATGAATACCGGACAAAGCCTGCCAGGTTTCGCCTCCGTCCTTGCTCTCATAGACTCCGGAGTCCGAAGAATCGCCCGCATCCAATCCGGCGTAGTAATGCGCGGATGCAGCAGGATCGATGAGGACTGAATTGAAGACACCAGGAGTTCCGCGCGGGAATGGCAGCAGCCGCCAGGATGCCCCTGCATCGTCAGAACGAAACAGCAAAGAGTCACGCGCACCAGCGACCAGCGTGCGGCCGTTCCGCGGATCGATCGCGATAGATCGCGCGCTCCCGCCAAACGGACCTGCCAACTTCCACCCGCCAATCACAGGAAGCGTGGCAACCAGAAGCACTGCGAGACCCAGGGCTGGTTGCCCACCCAGCTTTCTTAGTGGCACTTCTTAATACCATATCAAAAACCAGCCGTGGTGGGTACGGTCGAAGTTGTTGAAACGTTTATTGTTACAAGGATTTAATGCAATCCGCCGGACAGTGGGTGCGTGGACGCGTCGGTGATTTGCTCCGCCAATTGCCGCGGCTGATCCAAATTGTGAACTACCAGGCGGCTATTCTCGCCAGCAGTTTCTATAGATATGTCTCCGACGCCGAATATTCGCTGTGAAAAGGACTGAATCACGCGTACGTCCTGCACCTTGGGGAGCTGAATGAGTCGCATGGACTTGGTGGCGAGTCCGGTTTCATAACGTAGCTTGTCGGCGGCGAGGGTGAGCTTCACGGTCTGCCGCTGCAAGTGCCGCTTGATGGGCCAAAGCAACAGCAAGAGGCTGGCGAGTGGAAGGTAAGGGTAACGCTGATCCGGATACTGAACCGCCAGATATTTGTAGTGAACGAAGACCGCCGCGCATACTACCAGCAGAGCGCAAACGTATCCCGCCTTGATGAACTTCATGCTGGGGCGAATCACGATGTCGGCCATAGGTCACAATTATAGTGAGTCACGATCATAGTTAGTCACTGTAGAGCTAACCCAAAGAAGTAGAGCTACCTCATGAAGCCGGCCAAGTCCACCGCCAGAGTTGCCAGCTATGTCATTTCCCTGCCCGAGCGAGTGGTGCGTTCCGCGGCGGCGCTGGCCGGCGGATTGATTCGCGAGATCGGCGATGTATCGGTTCCTTCCGCCGTGCGCCGAACCAAGACGTACCAAATGATGGTGGACATCGCGCTGCGGTTCATGATCGAGCAGGTGGGTGAGGTGAAGGGCGTGTACCCGAGTGGCAAAGAACTGGCCGGCGATTTCCTGCTGCGGAGGACCGCGGGGCACGGAATCGAACTGGCGGGTTTACTGGCGTTTCGCGCTTCTCCAGTGTGGATCATGGCGGCGCTGGCCGATGTATCGGGCGCCGGGCGGCACATCGTTCAGGAGATTGCCACCGCGCTGAAGCAGGAAGGCCTGCTCACTGGCGACGCGAAATTCGAAAACGTCGATCAGCTTTTGGAAGGATTGGAGCAAAGCGCCAGCCAGGTGGCCGATCTATGCAATGCTCCGCCTCTGGATGTAGCCGGTTTACGCCGCGAGTGGGGCGCGTTTCGTGAGGCCGTGGCCAAAATTCCTCCGCGCAATTTGCCCTCGGTTGGATTTTTGGCCGCGCATTGGGAGCAATTGAAAGCCGAGGCTGTGGCGCAGAATCGGCCGGTGTTCGAACTGTCGTCGATGATGGCGGTGTCGGCCATCGCGCGTGTTCCGGTGACGTTGCTCAAGCTGGCCCGCGCTTCCAATCGCGCCGTGTGGCGATCCGGGCAGACGCTTGGCGCGAGCGTCCTCACTCACTACAGCCATGTTTTGCAGGACATCCACGAACGCGGTTACGCGGCATATTGGGCGCAGGAGTTTCAGCCGTACTTGCGCGCAGCCGCGGATCAGTTTTCACCCAGGCATCGGTCATTAACGGCGCGCTGGCTGAAGAAGGCGATTCGATAAATTTGCCGCACACCCTCTTTCGGCACTTGCTGCGGAATCTGTTTCCCGGTGCGGTCCTGTCGGATTCATTTATCCCAGTGATCAACCAGCAACGCGCGGAGCTTTCCGCCCTCGGCGACTCCGAGCTGAGAGCTTTAGATTGGCGCGCCCTGGGTCTGGCCGAAGTAATCGCGCTCACCGCCGTTGCCGCCGAACGCGTGCTCGGTTTGAAGATGTTCGATGTCCAATTGCGTGGCGCGCTGGCGCTCACCGCCGGCCAGATCGCCGAAATGCAAACCGGCGAAGGCAAGACGCTGGCCGCGGTGCCGGCCGTCGCCTGGTACGCGCGGGAAAACCAGGGCGTTCACGTGATGACCGTGAACGACTATCTGGCTCGCCGCGACGCGCAATGGATGAGCGGCATCTACGAATTCCTGGGGCTTTCGGTAGGCCATATCCAACAGGGCATGGATCTGGAAGAGCGCCGCCGGGCCTACGCCTGCGATATCACCTACGCCACCGCCAACGAGATCGGCTTCGATCATCTGCGCGACGGCCTGGCGCTCTATCCGCGCCAGCAGGTCCATCGGCCGTTCGCGGCCGCGGTGATCGACGAAGCCGATTCCATCCTCATCGACGAAGCCCGCATTCCTCTGGTGATTGCGGGTGGTGATGAGGGCGAACAGCCGCTCGCCTACCAGGTGGAGCGCGTGACGCGATTTTTCCGGCGCGGCCTTCATTTCACTCTCGACGAGTACGCCCGGAACATTGCGCTCACCGATGCTGGAATCCGCGCAGTGGAAACTTCGTTCGGGTGCGGCAACTTGTTCGACGAAGAAAATCTTCCACTGCTCACCGCCGTTCAGGATTCACTGCACTCCCACGCCTTGCTGCGCAAAGACGTCGACTATCTGGTGAAAGACGGCGTCATCGAGTCGGTGGACGAGTTCAAAGGCCGCATAGCGGAGAACCGGCGCTGGCCGGCTGGATTGCACACCGCCATTGAAGCCAAGGAAGGCCTGGCGCTGAAGACGCAAGGGCGAATTCTCGGATCCATCACGCTCCAAAACCTGATCTCGCTTTACCCCGTGGTCTGCGGGATGACTGGCACCGCTGCCACGCAAGCCGAGGAGCTGCGGCTGGTGTATGGCTTGGAAGTTGAGGTAATCCCCACCAACCGCCCCATGATCCGCGAGGATCTTCCCGATCGCGTCTATGCCAGGAAATCGGATAAAGAGAGAGCCGTGCTGGAAGAAATCCGGCGCATTCATTCCACTGGGCGCCCGGTTTTGGTGGGAACCCGGAGCGTCGAGGAATCGGAGCGCCTGAGCGCTCGACTGCCGGACATTCCTCATCAAGTGCTGAACGCCCGTCACGAGGAACAGGAGGCGGGAATGATTGCGCGCGCCGGCCAGCTCGGCGCCGTCACCATCTCCACCAACATGGCCGGACGCGGCACCGATATCCAACTCGGTTCCGGCGTGGCCGAACTGGGCGGATTGCATGTCATCGGGACCAATCGTCACGAGAGCCGGCGCATCGACAACCAACTGCGTGGGCGTTCCGGACGGCAGGGCGACCCCGGAAGCTCCGAGTTTTTCATTTCGCTCCAGGACGACTTGCTGGTGAAGTACGGGATCGGCGACGCGAACCTGGGCCACGACGCCGAGAGCATCCAACGGCTGGCGGAAGGGCAGAATCTCGAAATCCGCCGCTTTCTCCAGAAATACGAGAGCGTGATCGAAGGCCAACGGCAAAAGATCCAGCAGCGCCGCCAGGCGATTCTGTCCGGCGAAACTCCAGTAGGTTCCGAACTCGAACGGCTGGTAGCGCTCGGCACCATCGATGATCAATGGGCGGATTATCTGGCCACGATCACCGACCTTCGCGAGGGTGTCCAGTGGCTTTCCTGGGGTGGGCGGGACCCGCTGCACGAGTATTTGACGTCGGTGCATTCCATCTTTACCCAGTTCGACGAGCAACTGGATGCCGAGATCGCCACGCGGCTGGAAGAGGCGGAGGAATCGCGCGTGGACCCATTCCAACGCGGCGCCACCTGGACCTATCTGACAACCGATCAGCCCTTTGGGACGGCGACAGAGCGAATTATGCGCGGTTTGGTGCGAAAATTAGGGCATCGACGCTGATTCCGTCTTTTTCGACTTGAGGCGCGTCTTCTGAATGGAGCCGAAGTTTGATCTTTCGGGAGGTTGAGGACCGCGACCTGATCGCCAAGGCGCGTCGGGGGCACGTGGAAGCCTACAACGTGCTCGTGTCTCGCTGGGAGAAGCGTGTCTTCAATTATCTCTTACGTTTGGTGGGGCAGCGCGAGGACGCGCTGGATCTCAGCCAGGATGTCTTTTTGAAGGCCTATCAGAACCTGAAGAAGCTGGACGATCCGGCGAAGTTTCCGGGCTGGCTGTTTCGCATCGCTCATAACGAGGCATACTCGCTGTTGCGGAAGAACCGGCCAGAGGGCGAAATGGTGGTTGAGCCCAAGATGGCGGAGGCGAGCGGGGGTCTTTTCCCCATCGAATCCACCCTGGCAGTGCGAAGCGCGCTGGCGCGGCTGTCGGACGATCATCGCGAGGCCGTGCTGCTCAAGGTTTATCAGGGATTCAAGTTCGAGGAGATGGCGGAGATTCTTTCCTGCCCCGTCTCGACCGTCAAATCCCGCTTGTACACCGCACTCGATCTTTTAAAGCAGACTTTAGGTCCAGTAAACACCGGAGGCGCGGAATGAGTTGTGAACTTGATTTAACAGGATATGTCGTCGATGAATTGGCGAAGCGCGAGCGCGGCGTCGTGGAGGATCATGTGCGCGGCTGCCAGAGCTGCCGTGAGGAGCTGGATCGGCTGAATCTGACGCGCAGCGCGCTGGCATCGCTTGAAGACGAAGAGATTCCGCGCCGCATCGCTTTCGTGTCCGATCGGGTGTTTGAGCCGCGCTGGTGGCAGACTATGTGGCACTCCGGGCCCGTGATGGGTTTTGCATCGGCGGCGCTGCTGGCCGCTGCCATTCTGGCTCATGCGTTCGTCGTTCACCCCATGGCGGTGGATACGGCGCAAGTCGAAAAGCGGATCGAGAGCCAACTGAACGCGCGGGTACAGGCGGCGGTGAACGAAGCTCAGGCCAGGCAGTCCGCCGAGTTTGCCAAAGTGCTGGACGCCACGGAGCATCGTTTTGAAACCCAGCGTCAGGCCGATCTGGCGAATTTTTTGCAAGCCGATGAGTACCGGCAAAAGCAGATGGCGCGGCTGGAAGTGGCTAGCAACGAGGCGTCGGGACAATGAGAATCGCAGTGGTTGCTCTCCTTTTGTTCTGCACTCTGCCGGGCGGGTCGATGGCGGACAGTCCCAAAGTGAATCGCGCCATGATCGAGGGTATGCAGCATAGCCTCGATAACAAGTTGTCGAACCTTTGGCCGCAGGATCCAGCCGAGGTTCTGGGCGTATCGCAAGGCACTTACATTCAGGGCTACGGCGCCATCTTCCTGGGTGAAGTGAATCTGGCGCCCGCCACCAGACTTAGCCCGTTTCACCCCACCGTCAGCGCGGATGAGGTCCGCCGGACTCACGATAAGAAGATGCAGCGCATGGCCGGGATCCGCAGTGCGATGCGCGCCATGCTGGTGGATTCCGCGCGTTCGCTCGATTCGCTGCCCGCCGACGAGCAGGTGGCCGTGGGCCTGTCGCTCTTCTATTGGAAGTGGGAGAATCGCGACGGTCTCCCCTCGCAAATCGTGATGCACGCTCCGCGCAAAGTGCTGCTGCAATCGGCCGGCGCCGAGCAGGCCTCCATCGCATCGGAAGAGTTCTAGCGATAACCCATGCGGCTTGGCGAAATTCTGATTGGGCGTAAGCTGATCTCCCAGGAAGATCTGGAGCGGGCGCTCGAACTGCAGAAGGAGCGCGGCGACAAGATCGGCAAAACGCTGGTCGACATGGGCTTCATCGCGATGCGCGACGTTCTGGCGGCGCTGTCGGAGCAGTTGGAGGTGCCGCTAGTTGCGATCGACGCTCCGCCCTTCGTCTCGGCCGAAACCGAAGCGCTCTCGCCGCGATTCCTGCGCCAGTTTCGCTGCCTTCCTTTGAGCCGCGAGGATCATACCATCACGCTCGCGATGGCGGATCCGCTGGATGTGGAGACCATCGCCGCGGTACGCCACTGTACCGGGCTCAAGATCAGCACGGTGCTGGCGCCCGAGCAGGAGATCGTGGATGCCATCGACAAGTACTATGGCGAATCCGCCGCGCGCTCGGAGGCGGATTTCGATTTCCAGGCCGGCGAAATGTCGGAGGATCTGGAACATCTGCGCGACATGGCGAGCGAAGCTCCCGTCATCCGCCTGGTGAACGCGATCATCGCGTCAGCGGTCGAAAAGCGCGCCAGCGACATTCACCTGGAGCCGTTCGAGAAAGACTTCCGCATCCGCTATCGCGTGGATGGCGTGCTCTATAATCAGGACCCGCCGCCGCGCGAGCTGAAGGCCGCCATGATTTCGCGCGTCAAGCTGATGGCCAAGCTCAACATCGCCGAGCGCCGCCTGCCGCAGGATGGCCGCATCAAGATCAAGACGCTGGGGCGCGAAGTGGATTTGCGCGTTTCCACCCTGCCCACGCTGTACGGCGAAAGCGTCGTGATGCGCCTGCTGGATCGCTCGGCGGGCGATTTCTACGATCTCGGGCGGTTGGGTTTCGACAACTACATGCTCGGCCGCATGGAATACTACACCTCGCTGCCGCATGGAATTTTTTTGGTCACCGGGCCGACTGGCAGCGGCAAATCCACTACGCTGTATTCCGCGCTGAAGCGGATCAATCAGAGCGACAAGAAAATCATCACCATCGAAGATCCGGTCGAATACCAGATGGACGGAATCAATCAGCTGCATGTGAATACACAGATCGGGTTGACCTTTGCGCAGGGCTTGCGCCACATTGTGCGCCAGGATCCCGACGTCATCATGGTGGGTGAGATTCGAGACCGCGAGACGGCCGACATAGCCATCCGTTCGTCGCTCACCGGCCACTTCGTGTTCTCAACGTTGCATACCAACGACGCGCCCAGCGCCATCACGCGGCTCACCGACATGGGCATGGAGAACTACCTGATCACGTCGTCGGTGGTGGCGGTGCTGGCCCAGCGCCTGGTGCGCGTGATTTGCGAGCACTGCAAGGCGGAGAGCGGAACTCGCATCGCGCCGGATGGGAACACGGTGGTGTGCTATGCCGGGCGCGGCTGCGAACGCTGTTTCGGCTCTGGCTATAAGGGCCGCATGGGCATCTTCGAGCTGATGGAATTGGGCGACGAGATCCGGCAGCTCATCATGAAAAACGCGGATGCGGCGTCCATCACCAATGTGGCCCGGCGCAACGGCATGCGTAACTTGCGTGAAGACGGATGGCTGAAGGTGATGAGCGGCGTAACCACCGCCGACGAGGTGATGCGTGTCACGCAAGAATTCTAGCGTTAGCTGTGGCGCAGGCACTGTGTTCCGTGGCGCACGCACTCGGTTTCGTGGCGCACGCACTCTTGCGTGCCGCCGGCTACAGGCGCTGTCCAAGCCTCTGCTTGTCCGATGTCAAGTACTGGCGTGGAGCAGGCCCCTGGCCGACACTCGCGTGAACGCTCTTGTTCCATCTCGCATTTGCACTCGACCACGGGTGGTCCTCCTCCTTCTCCACCAATCCCGCCTTCACCGGATTCCGCTCAATATAGCTCGCGATCCTGGTCCACTCCGCGTCATTCCTCACCCAATGGTCGTAGGACTCGCGTTGCCAAAATTGCTCGCCAGTGCGATTCAGAAGCCGGTTGGCTTCACGAGCCGTGACGCCTTTCAGCCCTTTCGGCAGCAAGCTCGGCGCGACGGAGGGCAGCAGAAGCGCGTGGACGTGGTTTGCCATGATGACAAAAGGCCCGAGCTGATACTGGCCGAGGCTTGCACCACGAAACAGCGATTCGATCACCACTGTCGCGATGGCTTCCGCCCGCAAGTGGAGTGGGCCGGTCTGGGCATCCCCGCGCCCTCCGCAAGCTCTGTCAACATAACGATCCACCCACGTGAAAGCCTCGCCGTCCGATACCTTGCAGGCGGGCGGAAAGCGCGAGGCTGGCAGGCTACCGTGCAGGTGCCAGGTGAGGAACAGCGTGCGCCACAAGCGCACCAGGTGTGTACGCCATGACTAATTTTTACTTCCGGGCCGTCGCGTCCGATGGGCAGATTCGCACTGGCGCCATTCACGCCGAATCTGAACGTTTGGTCGCCTTCGAGCTGCGCCGCCAGGGACTCACTCCGGTCTATGTCGGCAAGGAAGCGAAAACGTCCAATGAGATCAAGCTGCCTTCTTTCTCCGGCGGCCGGAAGCGCGACGTCCTGTTCTTCACTCAGGAGCTCTCCACGCTCTTGAGCGCTGGCGTGCCGGTGGATCGCGCGCTCTCTATCACCGCCGAATTGACGGAACGCGCCAGCTTCCGCACCTTGGTGCTGGACATTCTGCGCGTGCTGAAGGGCGGACGGACGCTGGCCGACAGCCTGGCCACTCATCCGGACCATTTTTCGGAGCTGTACATCAACATGATTCGCGCCGGCGAGGCCGGAGGCTCGCTGGCCGTGGTGTTCGAACGGCTCTCCGAATTCGAACGCACGCGCGACGATCTGCGCAGCTACATCATCTCTTCGATGGCCTATCCGACTCTGCTCTCGCTGGTGGGCATCGGCTCCATCCTGGTGCTCATGAATTTTGTCGTGCCGCGATTTGCGGCGGTCTTCGAGGAATCGCGCATTGAGATGCCGCTTCCCACGAAAATGTTAATGGTCGGCAGCAAGTTTCTGCAGACCTATGGCTGGCTAGGTATCACGCTTTCTGTGTTGTTCACCGTCGGAATGTACACCTATGTGCGCACCACGTCGGGACGTTTGTGGTGGGACACCTTGCGGCTCAAGATTCCGATGCTGGGAGAGGCGCTGCGCAAGGCCGAAACCGCGCGGTTCGCGCGCGCCATGGCAACCTTGGTTACCAACAGCGTGCCGCTGGTGCAATCGCTCGCCATTGCCGGCGCCACGCTGAACAATCGCCGCATCGCAGGATCGCTCGAAAGCGTGTCTTTGGGGGTGAAGCGCGGCGAAGGCATTGCCGGACCCTTGCGCAAGGCCGGCCAGTTTCCGCCGCTCGCGGCGCATCTGTTGAGCGTCGGCGAAGAGACCGGCCGCCTGGATTCGATGTTTGTGCGCATGGCTGACATTTACGATGCCGACACGCGCGCGTCCATTCGTAGATTTACGTCGTTGTTTGAACCCATGGTCATTTTGGTTATGGGACTGGTGGTCGGTACCCTGATCTTGAGTATGCTGCTGGCGATTGTGGGCATGAACGACGTGGCAATGTGATACGAGGTGAAGCGATGAACAAGAGCAAGAGAACCAGACGGCAAGCCGGTCAAAGCGGCGTCACGCTGATCGAAATGATGGTGGTGGTCACCATCATCGCGCTATTCGCGGCCTTGGTATTGCCGAAGATGATGCAACAGGCGGACCGCGCGAAAGTGGCCTCGGCACGCGCCCAGATCAATGCTTATTCCACGGCTCTCGGGTCCTACAAACTCGATACCGGCTCGTTCCCCACCACCGAACAAGGTTTGCAGGCGCTGCGCGACAAGCCCGAGGGAGTGGAGAACTGGCAGGGGCCGTATCTTCAAAAGGAGCTCGAGAACGACCCGTGGAAACATCCCTATGTTTATCACTATCCCGGAGAACACGGAGATGAACCCGACATCATCAGCCTGGGCGCCGATGGCGCGCCCGGCGGGGACGGGTACAATGCCGATATCGTCAGCTGGAAGAATTAGCCGCCCGTCATCGGCTGGCGTCACCCTCATCGAGATGCTGGTGGTGGTGGCGCTGATTTCGCTGATGGTCGGCATCAGTTATCCGGCCCTCACCTCGGGCATCGAATCGTTGCGCCTGAACGCCGCCACCAACGGCGTGGTGAGCTTCCTGGACTACGGGCTTAGCCGTGCGGAACGCCGCCAGCAGGTGGTGGAGATCGTCATTTCAAAGGAAGACAATTCCATCGAGATGCGATCCAGCGAGCCGGGCTTTTATCGCAAGCTTCAAATGCCAGAAGGCGTCTCCATCGTGCAAGTGTATCCGCCACTGCCTGAACAATCGTCGGGCGATCCCGATCTGATACGCAACTTTTTGCTTTACCCCGGTGGCGCCGTTCCACCGCTCGGCGTGCAGTTGATCAATCGCCGGAATGTCCAGCGTGTGGTGCGAGTGGACCCCATCACCGGAGTGCCGCGCATAGAGGCGCCGCCCGAGCAGTGACCAGACCAGTGACAAGACGAGCGCCAAATCGCGGCTTCACGCTGCTCGAAGTGATGGTCGCCACTCTCATCATGGCCATCGCCGTGGCCGCGCTGATGGGGACCATTTCTACTTCCCTGCGCAACGCCAGCCGGCTCACCGGTCACGATCGCGCGGTTCTGCTGGGCCACCAAAAAATGGACGAGCTGCTGATTTCGACCGGCCTCGAGAAGGGCGTGCCCTTCGACGGCACGTGGGGCCCTGAAGTCACCGGCGGCAGCGACATGGGATGGCGCGCCCGGCTCACACCGTTCGAAGTCCCCAAGGGTGGCGGCGTCGGAAGGCCGTTTGTGGAGCGCGTGGAATTGCAGATCTGGTGGATGAGCGGCCTGCAGCGCCGTTCATTTATGCTGGAGGGCTACCATCGCGCCCTGCTCACCAAGGCCGATCTGTTAGCCATGAGCTCGGCATCGGCCCCGCCGCTGGGAGCGCCGCCGCAATGATCGTGCGCCGAATCCGAAGACAATGCGCCGGAGTCACGCTCATCGAATTGCTCATCGCGGTCTTGCTCCTGAGCCTGCTTTCGGTGGGAATTGTAATCACGCTGCGCGTCGCTCTGAGCGCCATGAACAAGTCTGGGACCAAGCTCATGGCCAACCGGAGGGTCTCCAGTATCGAACGCATCCTCGATCAGGAAATCGAAGGGATCATGCCGGTGACCGCGGATTGCCAAGTCCGGCCGGACGTTCCGGGACCCAAGCTGATGTTCTTCCAGGGCGAATCGCAATCCATGCGCCTGGCCTCCACATACTCCTTGCAGCAAGGTGAGCGCGGGTTGCCGATGATCCTGGAATACCAGGTCATCCCCGGCGATGAAAACCAGGGCGTGCGCCTGATTGTGAATGAGCATTGGTACACGGGGCCGCGTGGGGCCGGCGTGTATTGCCGTGGCGTGGGAGGGGGCGCCGACGGAGGTCCCGCCGGACCGATTTTTGTGCCCATCAATGTTGGACCGGATTCCTTCGTTCTGGCCGACAAGCTGGCCTATTGCCGCTTCAGCTTTCGTGACCCTCGCCAGCCTGGCCAGACGCCGGTCTGGCTGCTGCGCTGGGTCAAGCCGGTGCTTCCCAGCGCTATTCGGATTGAGATGGCGCCGTTGACGCCGGATCTGGGCAACCTGCAACCCGTTACTCTGACCATCCCCGTGCGTGTAACGCGTCTGCCACTGGAGCAGTATGAAAACGACAACAACTAACTCCCGTGGCGCCGCGTTATTGACTGTGCTATGGCTGACCGCGGCGTTGACGGCAATTGCATTTACTCTGGCGAACACCGTACGTGGAGAAGTTGAGCGCAGCTCCACCGACGCCGATGGTCTGAAAGCTTATTATCTGGCCTCGGGCGCCATTGACCGGACGTTGGTTTACATGGAATCGGGACCCGCTTTCCGTGGACCCGATGGAAAGCCGCTCTTTCAGGAAGATGTAACCCGCGTGTTGCTGCTCAACTATCCCAACGGTGTCGCCCGGGTGGAATACATCCCGGAAAACTCCAAGCTCAACGTGAACATGGCGCCACCGCGGGAGTTGAGCAACCTGCTGCTGGCGCTCGGAGCCGATCCCAATCGGGCGCAGGCGATCGTGAGCGGCATCCTGGACTGGCGCGCCGGCACGCCCGGTGGATCGTTTTCCCAGTTCGATCAGTATTACTTATCCCTTACTCCGTCTTTTCGAGCGCGGCACGCGTCTCTTGAAGAGATTGAGGAATTATTGCTGGTGCGAGGGATGACTCCGGATTTGTATTACGGCGGATATACGCGGGATGCGCAAGGCAGGTTCATCCCACATGACGGCTTGCGGGATTGCCTTTCGGTTTATGGCTCCACGGGACCGTTGGACGTAAATACCGTGACGCCGGAGGTAATGGTTGCGGTGGGAGTAGCGCCAGATACCGCCGCGGCCATCGTGGCTCTGCGCAAGATTGCGCCCATTCAAAACGTGGGACAGCTCGCGCCGTTTAGCAATGGCGGAGGGATGGGGCGGCTCGGAATGATCGGCGGACCGATCGCCACTTTACGAGCCACCGCGCAACTCCGTCTTCCCAACGGCCAGCTTTCCGATGTTCGACGCACTGCCTCAGCCTTAATTAAGACCTTGGGAGAGGAATGGGATCCTCCCTTTCACATCATGCGCTGGTATGACAACGCCAGCGTTCTGCAATGACAGGCCTTCGTCGATGACAAGTATCGATTTTGCAAAATGGCTCGCCATCGGGACCGGCATCGGGATCGAAATCGGATCTCAAGATCTCACGGTCACCGTGGTCCGCCTCCGCCCCAACGGCGTGCGAGTGCTGGGTGAGCTCAGCATCCCCCATTTTCGCGAACAGCCTGCCGCGGATTGGGGCGCCGCGTACGCCGGATTCTTACAGAAGCTCGGAGTGGGACATCTGGCGGCCACCATTCTGCTGCCCAGGGATGAAGTGACAGTGCGGCAGATTTCGCTACCCGGCGTCACCGACAAAGATCTCCCTTCGGCCGTGCGATTTGAGATCGACTCTCTGAATCCGCATTCGGAGGAAGAAGTGGCGTATGACTGGGGGCGTATTGGCAAGACCTCCTCGGTGCTGATCGCCATCACACTGCGCTCCGTGGTGGAGCGCTACACCGCGCTCTTTTCCCAGGCCGGTGTGAAGGCCGCGTGCTTTACGTTTTCGGCGCCCACCATTTATTCGGCGCTGCGTCTGCTGTCCGCTCCGCCCAAGGATGGTTTCCTGGCGCTGGAACCGGCTGAGGACGGTTTGGAAGTGTATGGCGAAAGCGTTACGCGTCCGATTTTTTCCGCCCGCTTGGATCAGCCGGTGGAGCGGGTGCGGATCCTGGCGGTTTCCGAGCTCAGGCTGGCGCCCGAGACCGAGGCGGCTGCGCTGCGCGATCAACTTCCGCAGCCTCTCGCCGCACCCGAGAGCTACGAACCTTCCCGCGCCTGCCTCTCCTATGCCGCCGCTCTGGCCGGTGCGGGCCTGCTGCGTCCGCTGAGCTTAAACTTGCTGCCGCGCGAGCAACGGCAGTCCGCTTCCCGGCTGCGCTATGTTCCCACTGCCGCGCTCGGCGTCATCGTCTTGTTGCTGGCGGTGGCGGCGCTGGCCTATCCCAGCTATTCGGATCGTCACTATGTGGGATTGGTGCAAGCGCAGATCCAGGCGTTAGATCCGCTGGCAAAGAAGGCTGCTGGGGTGGAGCGTGAAACCGCAAACGCGCGCAATCGCTCCCAGACCCTCGACAATTTCCGCCAGCAGACGCGCCAGGATTTAGACGCGCTGAATGAGCTGACGCACACGCTGGCTCCGCCGGTCTGGCTCAACTCGCTGCAGCTTACTCGAAGCTCGGTGAATATCACTGGCGAGGCCGATCAGGCTGCCACGCTGATCAAGCTTCTGGACGGTTCGCGTCAATTCCAGGCGTCTTCTTTCTCGTTGCCGCTCCAGAAGAGCGCGGGCGGAGAAGCGTTCAGCATCCGGTCGTCACGCAAGGGAGCGGCGCAATGACGATCTCGGAACGCGATCGCCGCGCTCTCATCATCCTGGGTATCGCACTCGCGGCGGGCGGTCTGCTTTATTGGTATTCCAATTCCTCTTCCGCGCCGTCTCCGAGCTTCGCCGGCACACCAGCCGGTTCAAAGATCAGCGCCCCGGTGGACAGCATCGATCGCTCCGAGAAGCGTCTCGCGATGTTGCGCAGGCAGGCCGCCACGCTTCCCGGCAAGCAAGCTGTGCTGCGGCAAGTTTCGCTCGAGCTGGCGGAGCGCGAGAAAGGTTTGATCCCCGGCGATACCGCGGAGCAAGCGCAGGCGCAATTGCTGCAAATCGTAAAACGCGTGGCCCAGCAGCAGATGCCTCCGCTCGAGGTGGGGCAGGTGGAACTGGGTCGTCCACGGACCTTCGGCTCTGCTTACGGCCAGGTCAGCCTTTCCATTACCGTAACTTGCCGCATCGAGGATCTGGTCAATTTCCTGACCGCGCTCAGCGCCCAGCCGGAGCTTACCGGCACCGAAGAGATTCGTTTTGGAACCTCGCATCCCAAGCTGAAGACTATGCCCATACGCCTGACGATTTCGGGCCTCGTGGCGCGGCGCCTGGTGCCGGTGCAGAAAGGGTTGACAGAGTTTTGACCGGGAAACTACGACTCTTGGATCTGGCGCTCCTGGTGCTCGCGGGGCTTCTGTACTGGCAACTGCGCGGCGAGTGGATAGCTTCGCACGCCCGCGATCTGAAGCTGGCGAAGAGCTCGCTCCCGGCCGCTCATGTTCCCGGCCTTGCGCCTCTCGACAAGGTGGCGGCATTCAGTGCGGCTGATTTTGCCGAGATAGCCACCAAGAATCTGTTCTCGCAGGACCGCAATCCGAATGTCATCATCGATCCTCCCAAGCCGCCCCCGCCCAAGCCGCAACCTCCTTTCCCGGTGGCGCATGGAGTGATGTTATGGGACGGAGTTCCTCCCACCATCGTGCTGAGCGAGAAGGCCAACGGACCACAGAAGGGCTATCATCCCGGTGACACCATCGGTCCCTGGACGGTGGTTTCGGTGGACAACAGCTATGCGGACTTTGAGTGGGACGGCAAGGAGTTTAAGAAGCGTATCGATGAGCTGATCGATCGGACGCCGATCGCTCAAGCTGCAGCGCCGCCCGCGGCCGCTGCCTCGGCGGCTCAGCCCGTAGCGGCGGTACAAAAGCTGTCGAACGCCTCGCACGCCGGCCCAGCCCAGGATGTGGGGGGAGGATACAAGGCGTGCTACTCCGATGACTCATCTCCCAGCGGCGCAGTCGTGGATGGCATGAAAAAAGTGATCACCCCCACTCCTTTTGGAAACGGATGCACGTGGGTACCGGCCAAATAGGCCAGAAGAAAAGAGGAATCATGAAGACCATCGCACTCACCCTGTTCACCGCCGCGCTCGGTTTTGCACAAACCCCGTCGAGTAGCGCTGTGCCGGCAACCCCCGCCGCCACCTCAACGCCTAAGGCTACTGCAGCGCCGAAAAAAACAACCAAAGCTGCCGCGGCGCCTTCGCAAAAGTCAACCGCCCAAAATAAGAAGCCCGCACAACCCGCCAAACTATCGCCGGAACAACAGGCCAAAGCCCAACAAATCCCCACTGTCCCGGCCGAGGCGAAGCAGGTAGGGCCGAACTTGTATCGTCTGACCGATTCCAACGGCAAGACATGGAATTATCGTAGGACGCCGTTCGGTGTTTCCAAGTGGGAAGAGGCATCCACTCCGGCTCCTCAACCGGTGGTGAGCCAGCCGATCGCAGTTACAGACCTGGGCGACAGCTATCGCTTCGAGAAGAAGACGCCCTTCGGGGCATCCACTTGGACTCGCAAAAAATCTGAATTAACCGATCAGGAGAAAGCCCTCGCCAGTGGCCAGCAAGCGCAGCCCGACGCGAGCGGAACCACGGTAGTCAGCAAGCCAGCGGAGCAACAATAAGTGCGCCTTCGGCCCTTGTTCCTTAAACTTGCGATCACTGCTGCGCTGCTCTGCCCGGGGCCAGCCCAAGCTCAACAGCCAGCTCCTCCGCCGCAGATACCCCAGAGTCCTCTGCCCGGTTTCGGCAGGATTCCTCTTCCCCCGCAAGCTGCGCCGCAGCCTGCTCAGCAACCGCCTGCCGCCACTCCTCAGCCGACGCCCGCGCAACCAACCCGCCCCGCCACCCCGCCTACCGTCTACGGCGGACTTGCGCTCAATAACGCTTCGCTTACGGAAGTAATCGATCTGTTGGCGCAAAAACTCAAGATCAACTACCTTCTCGACCCCAGAGTCAAAGGCGCGGTCATCCTCAATACCTACGGCGAAACCAAGGACATCGACACCCGTTCGCTGCTCGAAACCATTCTGCGGATCAACGGCTTCGGTATGGTCAAGCAGGGCGAGCTATATCGCATTGTTCCGCTCACCGAGATTTCACACCTGCCTGTCCCTCCCGAGATGAAGACAGACCCGAACAGCATCCCGGAAGACGACCGGACGATGCTGAATCTGGTCTTCCTGAAGTACGTCACCGCCGACGAGCTGGCCAAGGTTCTGGAGCCGTTTCAAGGCGAGCTTTCCAAGATCTACGTCTATGCGCCCGCCAATCTTCTCTTGTTGCTCGATAGCCAGCGCAGCATGCATCGCTTAATGCAGTTGGTGGACATGTTTGACAACGATCAGCTTGCCAACCAACGCGTGCATGTCTTCACCGTGAAGAACGGCCGGCCCGCGGACATAGCGAAAGAGTTGGAGAACATCTCCAAGGCCATGTCGCTCTCCGAGAAGAACTCACCCATCAAGTATCTGCCCATCGATCGCATAAATACCATCATCGCCGTGGCTCCCAATCCCGGAGCTTTCAAGGAAGTGGAGGCGTGGCTCGAGAAGCTGGATGTCCCCAACAAGCTCGCCGCGGGCGGCATCAAGGATTACGTCTATCGCGTGCACTATGGAGACGCCGTGTCGATGGCCTGCTCCATTCAGGCGTTGTACGGCCAGCTTTCTGGATATGGCGGAGGAGGATATGGTGGAAACGGCGCCTTCGGTGGCGGGAACGGTGGCTATGGCGGCGGCCAGAACTCCATCATGGCCTGCATGGGAAATACAGGTACGAATCGCCCCTCGGTGGCTGGCCAGGGTGGCGCGGGCTACGGGAACAGCGCTTTTGGCGGAGGTGGTTACGGGGCATATGGCGGCGGGGGATATGGCGGCGGGGGATACGGTGGAGGGGGGTATGGTGGAGGTGGATACGGAGGAGGAAACGGTGGCTTTGGATATAACCAAGGCGCATATGGCGCGCAAGGAGGCGTAACGCCATTCTCCAATCCAGCCGGTGCCGGCGCGCCCAATGCGGCAGGCGCAACGGGCGCAGGCGATCTCACAGGAACCTACCTGGGCACTGCGCAGGGCGGTTTTGGTCCCTTCCGAGGCCCGCGCGTTATCGCGAATCCGATGAATAATACATTGCTCATCCAGGCCACGCCGCAGGAATATCAGGGCATGGAGCAGTTGATCAAAGAGCTGGATGTTCCGCCCCGCCAGGTCCTCATTGAAGCCAAAATCTATTCCGTGGATTTAACCCACGCCTTCTCGAGCGACGTCACGGCCGCGCTGCAGGCTCTTTCCGGCACTTCTTCCACTACGTCTGCGACCGGATCTAGTGCCCCCGTCAGCACGGCGGCTTCGCTATTAGGGGCGCTCAGCGGCGGCGGCGTTACGCTATCGGCCGCTGCGATGGTGGGCAGGTACCGGACTCTCTCCGGTGTGCTGACACTCATGGAACAGCAGAGCAACGCCAAGATCCTCTCCTCGCCGTCGATTATCGCAACCGACAGCATTGCCGCTTCCATCAACGTTGGTACAACTGTGCCGACATTGCAAGGGTCCATTTCGAGCGCCATCGGTGGGGCCGTAACGTCGGCCGTGAGCAACACCAGCACCGGTATCACGCTGTCGATCACCGCACGGGTCACGCCCTCGGGCATCGTGACCATGATCATCGACCAGAACATCAGCGATCCACAGGCTAATACCAGCAGCGGGATTGACTCACCCTCCTTCGCCACCAAGGAGATTCAGACGCAGGTGACCGTTCAGGACGGCGACACCATCGCCATCGGCGGCATGATCCAGGAAAGCAGCACTTCCGCCCTGTCGGGCATCCCCGTCCTGGACCGCATCCCGGTGTTTGGCGCTCTGTTTGGCACGCGATCCTACAGCAAAGAACGCACCGAGTTGATTATGTTCCTTACACCCCACGTCATTTTTGACAGCAACCAGCTTCTGGACGCGAGCGATGAGCTCAAAGACCAGATCAAGGTGCTGCGCAAGGACATTAAAGAATAGTCAGCCCGGTAGGGATAAGTCGCACAAAGTACAGGAACGGGCGCACCGCAGCCAATTCCGCTCGACACCAATAAGCCCTTTCTTACGACCATTCAATCCTTCGAAACTGCCGTTGGCTGTAAAGCGTTGACTCCACAAGATACGCTGTGATGTAATAAACCGCTGCCGCCGATAGAAGTAAAGGGATCGGCGGGTTGTGGGATCAACAATTTACGCTTGACTTGTTCCGGCAGGTAATGTTATGAATGATTGACTGCGTCCGAACAAGTTTGGCGGCATTCATTCTTTGGCGCATGAATCCCGCGAGCACAAAAGAAGATACGAGAAGTTCAAAAAAGCAAGTTGAGCTGGATGGAGACAATGAAGCAAGATCGGGCAAGCAAGGTGGCGGCAGCCGCAGGGCGCTCATCCGCGCGGTGTTTGGTCGGCTGAGATTTCAAAATCTTCATGACGAGCGTTTACTCGAGGCTCAGGTTGAAAAAGATAACTTCCATCAATTCAAAAATTCAGATTTTTCACAAGGAGAAGGAAATGGTAGATTTTCGCAAATGGCTTTTAGCGCTTGTGGCGGTCGGCCTGCTGCTCGGAATCGGTAGCACCGCAGCCTTCGCGCAAGGCACTACCGTATTTACATGCCAGGCTGCTTCTGGCGTTCCCAACATCCTCCGCGCGGAGGGAGTTACTGAGTTGGTCGGAGATTTGATTTTGACCTGCTCGGGCGGCAAACCGACGAGCCCCGGCTCGGCGATTGCGCCGCAAAACGTTCAGATCTCCATCAATACCAACATAACGAGCAGAATTGAGGACAGCGCCACCAATGCTTCCGAAGCTCTACTCACTATTGATGAACCTTATCCGGCCACTGGCGCTTTCCCGCCCTATCCGGCGGTAAGTCAAACACCAGGGCCGACCAATGCGCAAGCGCAAGTGGCGTGCCAGGCAATCAACAATACCAATTGCGCCATCACCAGCAAGAATCCCGGAGCGGGCATAGGAGCAATTGGTGTGGGCGGCAACTACGATGGAACCCCGTACGCGTGCGGAAGCGGCACGTGTTATCACTATAACATCTTCCAGGGCTATCAGAACGGCGTCAACACCATCGCATGGAATGGCGTGCCGATCGATGCTCCCGGAACGGCCGGTAACCGTATCGTTCGAATCACCAACGTTCGCGCCAATGCGTTCCAATTAGGTGTTTCGTCCACACTGATTCCGACCCAGATCTCCATGATCGTTGCGGTCAGCGGCTCCACCTTCATCAGCATTCTCCAACCGGGCAACGGCAATGTGGTGGGCAACATCCAGCCTGGCTTGGTAGGCTCAAGCACCAGCGCCACGTATCAGCAATGTACCAATCTAAACGCTAGTCTGCTGGACGGTACCGGGGGGCAATCCGGAACCATAACCGTGACCGCGAAGGAAGGTTTTGCGGCATCGTTTAAGGTGCAGGACTACGTACAGTATTACGATGTCACGACGAACGTGGCCGGTGGTCCTATGGCTGCGAGTTACGTCGCTCCAGGGTCACCGAGCTTGCAAAACATCCCCGGATTCACCTACGTTACTGAATCGGGCCTCTACACGAACGCGACCGGCCTGGATCAAAGCACGAGTGAGCCGGCTGGCTTGGCCGATCATGGAACCCAGATCCAATTCAGCATAGGCGGCGTCGGCGCCGGAGTGAGTCTCTTTGCTCCGAGCTACGTTTACCTGGCTGGTCCCTACGGAAGTGGAACAACTGAGGGAATTGCTGTACTCGTGAGCCAGGTCGCCGGCGGCGGCGGGGCCATCGCGAGCTCCACTAGCATTCCGGTCGCATATGGACCGGATCCCCTCGGCGGCGGTGTTGGTCCGAGCGTTTCGGTTGCAATCTCGGGTACCACGGCGACGTTGGTCTATGAGATCTACTACGCAGATCCCAGCGTTCAGGAAAGCCTGATCGTTCCGATCACTGCCGCGTGGCTCACCACTGGACCCACGAACCCGGCGCCTACCACCACCCCGTCCACGGTGGCGATTAACTTCTCGCCGCTGTCATCGGTTCCGACTGCTTCATCCTCGGCTCCGATTCCGCGCTTCGGCCAGCCCTACACGGCTGCTAACCTGTACTCCATCAATGCCTGCAGTTGCAACCTGCTGTTCCCGTTTGTCGCGAACATCGCTGGGTTCGACACTGGCATTGCAATCGCTAATACCTCGCAAGATCCTTACGGCACAGCGCCTCAGGCTGGAACCATAACTTTGAACTACTATGGAACCACTCCTGGTGGCGGGGCTGCACCCGCCGCACAGACCACCACATCAACGGTGCCTGCCGGTTCTGAGCTGATCTTCGATCTGAGCAGTGGCGGTAACTACGGAATCGCGGCAACGCCGGGATTTGAAGGTTACATCATCGCTCAGTCTGACTTCCAGTATTGCCACGGTTTTGCCTACCTCAGCTTGGTGGGTGCTCAAACCGGCGGTGCGGAAGGCTATCTCGCAATCAGCCTGGATGTCCCGGTCGTCACGGTCAACTCCTTGCTGCCAACTGGTCTCAACCGGACCGGAAACGCTGGCGAGAACGAAGGCCACTAGACCCAACTGTTAGTTGCTTTAAAAAAGGGGGAGCTTCGGCTCCCCCTTTTTATTTCCCGAGCAGGCGCGATCAGTTTAATCACTGTTCCAGTGAGAATCCGCTCTAATTTCTGTGGTACGCTGTTACTGCATTTCCCCCCGCGTCCAAAACCAATTGAGGTTTTACAGCATGTTTATGAAGCGGACACTAGCGCTCTGCGCCTTCGTTTTTGCTTTGTCAGCCGCGTCGCTGCAGGCTCAGGATGAGGACTTGTTTGTCCTGCCCGGCTCCGGATCTCCGAGTGGAGAGGTGCAGGCGTTAGTCACCAGTCCCTTGAACATCTACAGAAGCTTCCTGGCAGGAGTGGGTTCATTCGCTGTGCTGCCGAATTCTACCGCTTCAGAATTCTTCGTGGTTGCGAATTCAAGCACTGGCAGCATCACCGCGCTGGATGCCACTCTTCTCACTCCCACAACCGTCGCCAACCTGCCTCTGCCGGCCACCCAGGCCTTCATTACGCCGGACGGTAGATTACTTGCCGTATCCGCGGGAGTGGTGCATCTATACTCCACAGCCACGAATGCCGAGCTGGTTTCGGGTGGTGTTAGCCAGGGAATTGCGGTGAATACTTTCGCTCTCGCGGCCAGCCTCGATTCCACGAGCATCTTCGCTCTCGGTTCTTCGAGCAAAGGCGGCAGCCAACTGAGTTCCATCAGCACATCTTCGTATACGGTCACCTCCATGCTCTCGTTCTCAGAGGCCGCCACCGCGGTCAGCGTTGGTCCCAATGGCTTGGTCTATGTGAGTCTGCCCAACCAGATTCTCGAGCTCAATCCGACAACGCTTCAGACCACAACCGGGGGAACCATTGGAGTGAGCGGGACGCCCGGCCCGTTGCTTTTCACTCCCGATGGGCAGTATGGAATGGCTATCAATCAATCTGCGTTCGGGAACAGTCTTCTCGTCATCTCGCTGCCGACTCATTCCGTGGCCAATTCAACGGTCGGATTAACGGAAGTCTCCGCGCTGCAGATAAGCGGGGTGGACTCGGTGCTCGCGCTGTCCGACCAAAATCTCTACAAGATTGGACTCTCGCCGTTGAATGTTACCGCAGTGACGGGGCTGAGCGGTTTGGTCGCACTCGCCACTACCAACGACATACCCACTAGTTCTCATAGCTCTATCGCTGCCGCCTTTCTCGTGTCGGACACAACGGTTTATCAGTACAATCCTGCCACTAACGCCATCGCCAGTGAGCCGGTTTCCCCGAATGTCGCTCCGGGAGGGTTGACCTATGCGGTTCCCCCGGTGACCACCGCCCAATCGCAGCCTGCTTCTCTGCTCACTTACGGCGCCAGCCAAACCATCGCACCCGGAGCAACTTCCCAGCCCCTGGTGGTGCGGGTTCTCGATACGGGCAACGTTCCCATGAGCGGAATCACGGTGCAGTTCCAAAGCAGCGGAAACGGCTCAACGCTTTCGGCTACCTCGGCCATCACCGGTTCCAACGGTTTCGCCCTCACTTATCTCACCGCTTCCAGCACCACTGGCGCTGTCAACGTGACAGCCACCACCACACCCGGATCGCTTTCGGCGAATTTCAACATCAACGTCACCGGCACCGCGACAGGGGGCGGAGGCCCCACGCTCACCATCATCGCTGGGCAAGGCCAGCTCATGGCGGCGGACACCAGCACCACGGGTGGCGCGGCTTATGGATCTCACCTCCAGGTGCTGGCGAGCGCGGCGAACGGCAGCCCCATCGCCAACCTCCCGGTTACCTTCTCGGTGCCAGCCACCGAAGGCACCCTTGAGCTAAACGGCACTGGGGGTTTGTTGCAAATCGTGAATACCAATTCGGCTGGCGTTGCGTCCGTTGATTTTCTCACCACCAGCCTCACGGGGAACGGTCTTCAGCAGGGATACAACCAGAGCCTGGTGACCGCCAGCGCTACGGGAACGAATTCTGTCACCTTCTACATCACCACGGTAGACTCCAGTCCGAGTCCGTCGCTCTATTTCCTGGCACCGATATCCGGAACCACCGTCACAGGCCCGGAAGGCAGCACCATCGCGGGTGCGGTCGAGGTACAGATCATTTCGGCGGCAGGGATTGGGATACCCAATATCTCACTCTTCGTAACCAGCAGCGAAAATCCAGCTACTTTTCCGAGCGCGGCGTGCAATGCGCCCGGCGGGGTGGTTCTCACGAGCGCGGCAGGGATCGCAACTTGCAATTTGACCTTAGGCCCGCGGCTTGGATCGGGAACCTTCGTTGTCACTGTTGGCGAAACCCACAATTCGGTACCACTTCCCTTCAAAGTCACAGCCGGCGTAGCAAGCGCAGTCCAAATCACGCAAGGCAATAATCAAACCGGCGGACCCGGCCAGAAATTACCCCAAGCCTTGGTCGTGCACGTGACGGATAGCGGCGGTAACGTCGTCGTGGGAGCGCCGGTCACCTGGCAGGTGGTCACCGCCGGCACCGTCACTCTCAGCAATGTGATCGCGAGCACCGACAATGAAGGGAATGCTTCCGCCCTGGCCACTCTCGGCACCGTGGGTGGTGTCGCGCAAGTGGTGGCTAGCGTGGGGAACGTCTCTGCCACCTTCAACCTCACCGTCAATATTCCAACGGTGGGTATTCAAAAAATATCCGGCGATCAGCAAACGGGGAAAACGAATACTGCTTTTGCGCTGCCGCTCGTCGTCGAGGTTGTGGATTCTAGCGCAAACGGAGTAGCGAACGCGCAAGTGAGCTTCCAAGTCACCTCTGGTGTGGCCACGCTGGGCTCTTCATCCGCGACCACCGGTTCCACGGGGCAGGCGTCCACCACCGTGACTGCCGGCGCCACACCGGGGACCATTACCGTAACCGCTACCTCGGCCACTTTCAGCGTCACCTTCACCCTGACGGCGCAGGCTCCCGGCCCCACCAACATCACGATCCTCAACGGGGCGAGCTTCAATGCGAACTCCGGCATCTCGCCGGGCTCGATAGCGATCGTCCAGGGCATGGCCATTCTTCCTGGTGTTCAGGGCTTGGTCTCGGCAGCCAGCAGCACCGGTCAGCTTCCCACCACTTTTTCCGGGGTAACCATTACCTTCAACGGCATCCCCGCTCCCATCTTTTACGTCGATAACACCAACGGCGCCGATTCGGTCACGGTCCAGGTGCCCTTCGAGCTCCAGCCGGGACCAGCCGTAACCCTCGCGGTTAATGTCGTGAATGAAGGATCCAACAGCGTGCCGATTGCCGTCCAGCCTCTTGCACCGGGAGTATTCACTTCCAATTACAATGGCCAAACCTATGCGTCCGCGCTCCGATCGGACTTTAGTCCGGTGAGCCCCACCAATCCGGCTCAAAGAGGAGAAAACATTGAGATCTACGTCACTGGTCTTGGTCAGGCCACTCCGCCAATCGCCACCGGCGCCCTCGGTGTCGCCAACCAAGCTACGATTTCTACCATCATTGTCGGTTTGAACAATGGCGGAGTTCCGCTCATATCCTCGGTCTATGCGCAAGGGACGATCGGAGCTTACGTCGTCACTCTTCAGGTCCCCCAGGATACGCCGACCGGCCCCGCTCAACCCCTCGGCCTCATCGCGTACGATTCGGCAGGCAATGCCTATTTTGCCCAAACTACCTATATTCCGATTCAGTAACGTCTTTTCTACACGTCTTTTCTAAACGGTGATAGAACCCGGCGGAGGTTGTGACGGATTGTAAGTTGTGCCCGCGAAGGTCAGCCCGGGCGCGGCTTCCACGGGCGCTTGCCCGGCTGAGGGAACCCAGGTATAACCCATGGATTCACGAGCTGAAGTGGTGATCGCGGGATCCCAGCCCCAGACCATAATCGGAACATCGATGGAGTAGCCCTGTTGAGTAAGTTGCTCGGCGAGCGCCGCCCTCTGTTCCGGATTTTGAATATTCTGTAGTTGTTGAACGGCGGCGGGTTGTCCCGCCCAGTATGCGGCGTCGAACGATTCAGGAGTCGAGGTTGTTCTAGATGCCGTGCTAGATGCCGTGCCAGACGCCCCGCCTGGTGTCGCAATGGCGCACGCCGCCACAAGAGCCTCCAGCCCTGATGGCTGGGCCGCTGCATTGGATGTGGAGCCGGCGGTTGAGGCATTGGAGCTTTCAGAACCTTGCCCTGTGACACTTTGTTGACGTATGGGAATGCTGGTGCGTGTTACGGCCGGCTCGGGTGCACCTGTCGTTGTGCCCGAGAGTCTGTCCGCAAGCTCCAATGCAAACGATTGAGATCTCGATGGCTGACTCTTGCTGCCACTGGAAACCATCGCATCCGCCGCAGTCCGATTCTGCAGCCGTCCGGCTGAATCAATCATTCTCCGTTCCTCCCGCGGGAGAGGGTTGCACGGGGAGGGCCGCTATTTTGGAGCGGGCGCCGGAGGTTGAGGAGCGTTAAAGAAGACGATCGTAATCGGGAAAACCTGGTTGGTCGGCTCTACATGCAACTGAACCGTCGTACGGCCGTTCATCTTTTTCGCGCATTCCAGACATTGGATTGCGGGGTCGTCCAGGCGCCATTCGAAAAGTATGGTGGTCTCTTCGTGCGCTTTTAAAGTGGTCTTTCCAAGCGTGACCTTCAGCCCCGGTATCGCAATTTGATCCATCCGGAAGGAGACATCTCCCGGCATGTCGTTACGCAAATGCACCACATCCTGGGAAGCCTCGTACGCTCGGATCTGTACGGATGGCTTGTCCAAGGCAACCTTCGCCATGATTCCCCTCGCGACACCCGCGATGTCTTTCGGCACAAGGGACGGCGTTTTGCCGCCGCTATCGGGTGTCTGTACCGGTACGAAGCCTGAGGGCGAAAATGGGCTGGGAACGACGGTAGGTTTCACGTAATGCCAATTCCATTGCCCGTCGGTAACCACCCAGTTGCTGTCAACTGGGATTGTGCTTACAGTAACGTGGCCGTGCCAGCGCCAGTCACCCTTGCAGCTGGTAAGCACGGCAGCCTTGGTGAAATTTTCGGAATAGTCAATTTTGGTTATCTCACAGCTCTTGTACTGTGGCTTCGGCATCTCGAAGAATTGGTCTTGAGAATCGTCAGCCACCATTGGATAAGCGTCTTTGAATTTGGCCGAAATAAACGCGTCGTAGAATTTGGTCACTCGCGCGCGTAACGCTTCGTCCACCGCTGGGGGCGCCTTGTCCGCCGGCTCCGACGGATTTTGGCCGAAAAATGTCAGGCTGGGAAGCAGCAAGAGAAATGAAAAAGCTAACGCCTTCATGGTTGATGTATGTGCCGAGGTTTATCGAAACTCATCCTTAGCATATCAACTTGATTAGCGCCGCGGATGGGTATTAGAAAATGCCGGGCCTTGACACCGTTAACTCTGGAAGATATACCTAAGTGACACGGAAGCCGGGACGGGATCCGTCGCCCCCGGTTGGCACCGTCGCCCCGGTTGACACCAAGGAGAGATCAGGCATGAGAACGAAGAAGAATCTGACGCTCGCCGCCGCAACGCTCGCACTCGCATTGCCGTTGCTCGCGCATCACGCGGTGTCGGCCGAGTTCAACTCGGACAAGATCGTTACGCTGAAGGGCGTGGTGTCGAAAGTAGACTGGGTAAATCCCCACATTTTCGTTTACTTCGATGTGAAAGATGAAAGTGGAAAGGTCACCACCTGGAGGCTGCAATCGCTACCTCCATTATTCTTCAAAGGTAGTGGCCTCACAAAAGCGAAGTTGCTGGATGGTTCCGAGGCTACCATTACTGCCTACCCGGCCAAGGATGGGACCGATGATTTCGGCTTCTTGCTGAAGCTGAGCTATCCCGATGGCCATTTCTATAATCTGGGAGGCGGTACCGCACCTCGCGACGGCACGCCGCCCGATCCGGCGAAATAAGGAGAGGACGATTATGAATTTCCGACTGAGCATTCATGCCGTGGCCGTCGCTGGCCTGGGGTGGGCGGCGATCCAAATGGCAGCTGTTGACGCATTTTGCCAAGCCCCGAATTACGGTCCTCCGGCCACTAGCTACGCTATCGAGGCCGCCCGCTATCCAGATGCGGCATCCAAGCCGACGCCGCATGTAGCGGATGGGCATCCCGATCTGAGCGGCGTCTGGCATCACTATTTCAACGGATTGGTAGCCAAGGTGGGAGACAAGTCTTTCACCCTAAACTTTGGACAAAGTGTACCAACCGCGAAAGCCGGAGGTCCGCCTGCGCCGCAGGCGATGCCGGATCCAGAGCCTCAGTACAAGCCGGAGCTGGCAGCCAAGGTAAAGCGTCTGAATGACAACCAGGTCAAAGAGGATCACACTTTGCACTGTATGCCCCCGGGGGTCCCGCGGATTGGTCCTCCGCAGCAAATCGTACAGACTTCAAAACAGCTGGTGTTCCTCTATGCGGACTTGACGGGGAACCATTGGCGAGTGATTCCGGTAGACGGCCATCACAGTGCGGATCCAGAGGAAGAGTCAACCTATAACGGTGATTCGGTGGCTCATTGGGACGGCGACACGCTGGTGGTGGACGTCACTCGTTTGACTGACGACACTTGGCTCGGCGACAACGGCCTCTTTCACAGCGCCAAATTGCACGTGGTGGAAAGACTGCGGCGGGTAGGAGATACGATTCAGTATTCCATGACGGCCGACGATCCTACGGTTCTCGTCAAACCGTGGACCATTACCCGCACTCTGACGCTGCAGCCGGATATCCTGGCCGAAATGCCTCCCTGCGTCGATAACGACGCCGGGCATTACGTCAATTCAGAGCACCACGACAACGCTCGCTAGCGAAACGAACCGCTAAAAGAGCTCCGGGAGTGGCTGGGAGGCAGGGACTCGAACCCCGATACGCAGATCCAGAGTCTGCAGTCTTACCATTAGACGACCTCCCAGCAAGGGTGTCCTCACCATTCTAGCGGACTTCGACGTTAACTCGCCGCTCTCACAGCCACCTTCCTGGAGGCCGCTCTGGCCGGGGGCTTGGCTCTCGGCTTGGAATGGTCGGCGCCGAGATAGGTGCGCCAGCGCTTGAGCTGGCCCTCGGAATCAAAGGCTCGCCAGGTGTGGCGCAGATCCTTTATTTTTCCCTTCAGATGGTGTTCAATGTGTTTCTGCAATTCATGATCACCCGGCAGCACGCGCTGGATGGCCTGATAATCGCTCACCTTGCCCAGCGCACCCTGCAACTGGCGCAGCGCTTTCAAATAGCGATCGAGATTCGGACCGTAGAGTGGACGAAACAACTCCAACGTATAGCGAAAACGCTTGGTTTCCAGGCGAAACCGGTGTAGCTGCTCCGGCGGGCGCTTGCCCTCAATGGCCTTGCGCCCAGCTTCGAAATATTTGCGCGCCATCTTCGGCAACACTACACGGGCGTTCTCCGCGGCGCTTTGCGATGGTTTCAATTTCATATGCCGCGAAGCGACAATCCGTTCCGCCATTTGGCGGAAAAATCGTGCGCGCTCCAGCGCCGCACCATTTCGGCGAACTGCCGCTGATAGGTGCTGCGTTCTTTTGTCAACCGCGGTTTGTGGGCGGTATGTTGCAGTCCGCTTAGAAACTCGAGCGTGATGTCGCGGTCGCGAATAGAGGACGTGACCTGCATCATGCGCTTGAGCATGCGGCGGATTTTCTTAATCTCCCACTTGGGAAAGAAGTCGGCGAATAGTTGCAGGCCCTGCGAAAATCGCCGGATGCTCACTCGCAGATCGTGTATCTCGTCCGGCCCCGGTTTCTTGGCCGCGCGATGCACCTGGAACGCCAGTGTGGTCAGCATCCGGTTCATCTGCTCGATGGCATAATCGTGCATGCCACTCTTTTCGGCGCGATCTGGGCCGGTCATACCTTAGCCTTCGTCAGCTGGAGCTGTGTCTGGTAGGTCTCGCGAAAAGAATCGGCCACGCGCTCGGCGGCCCAAATTTCGAGATCGGGATCGGGCTTCGAATCCAGCGCCAGTGTTACAGTTCCGTTGCGAAAGTGAACCTGTAGATCGGCAACCCGTTGTTCGTGGCTACGATCTAAACTATCCGCGATACGCAGCAGGGGAACCAGCATCGTGATGGCGCGGCGCGACTCGGGATCAATAGTTTGGAAGGGGGAATGCCTGGGGGTGGGCATAGCCTTCCTATGATAGCGACATAAGAGGGCGATTAGCTGGCGCTCGGCGTCCGTGAAGCCGGGCAGGTCTGAATTGACGACCAGATAGTAGGAATGCTTATGGTGGCTGGTGTCGCTCACGAAGTGCCCAATGTCGTGCAAATAGGCCGCAGCCTCCAGCAGCTTACCCAAGCCAGGGGCCAGCCGGTGCAGCGGCTGTAGCGCCTGGAACAGGCGGTGCGCCAGTTCCGCGACTTTACGCGCATGTGGGAGTTGCACTCCGTAGCGGCGCGCCATCAGCTCCACCGCCCGGCGCTGATCGCGATTCAGCATGCTCAGTTCCCGGCCCACGCCCCGGGCAGCCAGGTCCGCGATAATTCCGTCTCGAACGCCCGCCGCCGAATAGTGCATGGCGGGCTGTTTGAACAGCTCCAGCAATCGCAGGAAGACGGCAGCGCCGGCCACGATCAGTTCGGCGCGGTTCGGTCCGATACCCTGAATCTTGCGGCGGCCGCCGATATCCAGCGCCGCAACGTCGCGATAGAATCTCCGGATTTGGGCCACCGACGCTTTCAGGCGGTCTGCGTCCTCGCGCCGCGCGCGAGTCACCCGGTTGACCGCGCAAACAATTGCCGCCGCCGTCGCCGAAGTGGAAATGGCGCGATCGAAAGGCCCCGATCCGATCTTGCGCAGGGGCGGCACCAGTTTTTCGTCGATGTATTCGTTCATGCGGTGCAGATCGATAGGCCCGGGCGGATCGGATCGCAGGAACACCTCGGTGAGCCGCACCGCTCCCAGCGGCTTGGAAAAGGCTTCGGCCAGCACTCCGTGCTCAGACAAGATCACTTCGGCGCTGCCACCTCCGACGTCCACCATCAGGACGCGTTTGCCGGCCTGCGGCCAGCGAGCCAGCACGCCCAGGTGAATGAGCCGCGCTTCTTCCTGTCCGGAAATAATTTCTACCGGTGAGCCCAGAGCCTTCGCCGCGCGTTCCAGAAACTCCTGCTGATTGCTCGCGTCGCGCACCGCGCTGGTGGCCACCGCGCGCACGCCGATGACGTCCAGCTTCTGATAAATCTGCGCCATCCGCTCCAGATTGGCGCAGACGAACGCCATGGCATCGGCCGTGATGCGGCCATCGTGGAACACTCCCGCGCCCAGGCGAGTGACCTGCCGCTCCGCGGCCAGGATTTTGGTGACCATGCCCGCGCCTGTTTCGGCCGCCTGCATGCGTATGGAGTTGCTGCCTATATCAACGGCGGCGTAACGCGGCATAGTCTCATAGTATCGTGGAGGTTTTCATTCCTAGCCAAAATCATCCTTGCGGAAATTGTAGTGAACAAAGTTTGGACCTACTGGTACAACACGTCGAGGCTCAGCGCATTCAAGCACGCATAGCCCACGCCATTATAGAGGCAGGACTTGGTTCCGTTTGGCTCGCTGGTCGGCACCACATTGGTCGGCGGTGCGGCGCCGGATTTTGCAAAAGTATAGTCATACCATTCCGGATACGGAGCGCCCGTCATGGCAGGATACAAATGGCTCGATTGCGTGGCGACAACAATGTAACCGCTCTCGAGTTGATCCGCGGAGGGAAACCAGCTCTCGATAGGAACCGGGAATTGACAAGGTCCGCTAGATCCTCCGCCGGTTGGAAACAACCATTGGCAGGCTACCGGGCTCCCTGAACCAGGATCCAGCAGGCTGACATTAAAATCCGCGCCGCTTCGGATCACCTGGAATTTGTACTGGTAGGTGCCGGCCGCGTTGGGCGCCACGGCAGGGATGTTTACCGACGCACCCACTGACTGAACCTGATGGCCGTCAATATCCCAGCAGCCGTAGTCATCGTTGCAGTTGCTGAATTTAGCGTAGTAGAACGTAAAAGAATTAGCCGGCGCATCGCCGTAATCGGAGTTCGCGGGGTAGCGATAAAAACCATATTCGGTTCCTGCGTCGCTGCACTCCCGATCGGTGAAGTACACAGCTTCAATGAAAAAATGGGAATTGCCGTGGGTGGGTGACGACGCAGGGTGCGTCTCTCCCGCAAACTCGCCGTTGAAGATAAATCCCACTGGGTTGGCGCCCTCCATTGGGCCGAATTGCGCCGTTTCCAGGTATTCTCCGGGGACAGCCAACGGCTCCGATCCGTTGTATGCCGGCCAAGCGCCGTTGCCACCCGGCACCGGATATCGAAACCATCCGAAGTTCGCATGATCATACGGCGTACCGTTCACCTGCTGCAGCGCGCAACGTGTCCTGAGCGTCGTGGGTGTGGGGCTGGCACCCACATTGGCGTAATAAAACCGCCAGGGCAACCCGCTGTAGTCCTGGTTGTCGTAGCTGTAGGAGCGGTTGAATAAGTAATGGTCGTGCAAAGTGGTAAGCGGCACCAATACCGGTACTGGTGTCTGGGCCCAAAGTGCCGGTCCGGCGAGCAAGGCGATCAGCGCGCTTCGCACTCAAAACCTCCTGAGGCCAAGTTATCACGCGGCAGGCGCTAACGGATTTCCAGTAAATTCATCAAAACGTTATAATGTTTCCTTCGCCTCCCCCATATGCCTCTGCTCGTCCCCAACCGCTATCGCGGCAAGCTGATTGTGGTGGAGGGCATTGATGGCTCCGGCAAGTCGACCCAGCTTTCGCTGTTGAGCCAGTGGCTGCGGTCGCAATGTTTTGCCGTGGCGTTCAGCGAATGGAACAGCTCGCCGCTGGTGAGGGAGACCACCAAACGCGGCAAGAAGAAAAACATGTTCACGCCGGTGACATTCAGCCTGATTCACGCCACCGATTTTGCGGACCGGCTGGAACGCTACATCGTGCCGCTGGTAAAGTCGGGCGCCATCGTTTGCGCGGATCGCTACGCGTATACCGCGTTCGCGCGCGATGTGGTGCGCGGCGTCAGCCGGCGATGGGTACGCAACTTGTACCGCTTCGCTCTTCGTCCCAACCTGGCGTTCTACTTTCGCGTGCCGCTCGAAGTGGCCATCGGCCGCATTCTGGGCGGACGCAACGCCATCAAGTTCTACGAAGCGGGGATGGATTTGGGGCTCAGCCGAAACGTGGAGGAAAGCTTCCGGATTTTTCAGGGGCGCATCCTGGATGAATACGAGGCCATGATCCAGGAAGTGGGCTTTCATGTGATCGACGCCACGGGGTCTATCGAAGAACAGCAACAACAGATGCGCGACATCGTGATGCGAGAGCTGGGCGAAAGCCTGCGCAACGGCGTGATGCGTGCTTCGGCGGGAGACATGGATGCTGCTCAAACAGCCGCTCGCGTTCTATAGCGAATCACTGGCCGGCGTGGATCGCGATGAGCTGCAAGGCAAGCTGATTGTGATCGAGGGCCCGGATTCAGTGGGCCGGTCGACGCAAGTGGCGCGTCTTCGCACGTGGCTCGAGCACCAGGGACATGCGGTGCTGGACACCGGCATGGCGCGCGGCGCGCTGGCCGGCAAAGGTATTTCGCAGGCCAAGGAAGGCAACACGCTGGGTCCCATCACGATGACCTTGTTCTACGCCACCGATTTTGCCGATCGTTTGGAGAACGAGATTATCCCCGCCTTACGCGCCGGCTTTGTGGTCCTGACGGACCGCTATATTTTTTCGCTCATGGCGCGCGCCATTGCGCGGGGCGAAGATCGGCCATGGATCGAACGCGTGGCCAGCTTCGCGCTGGTTCCGCACGCCATTTACTATTTGCGCGCCGAGGTCCGCGACCTGTTGCCCCGCGTGGTGCTGGGCCGGGGCGCCTTCGATCATTGGGAGAGCGGCATGGACATGCGCTTCGGCGCCGACATGCACGACAGTTTCGTCAAATACCAGACGCGCGTGATTCATGCGCTGGACCGCATGGCGAAACGCTACAACTTCGTGATCATCGACGCCACCAAGACACCCGATCAGATTTTCCGGGAGTTGCAGCGATCCATCGGGAAATTGTTCTAGTGCGCCCCAGCCAGGCTGTAGATTAAAATTCCCAACACGATCGCGGTAAGCGCCATATAAGTCCGGTCGCGCTCCATGGCAAAGCCCGCCAGTGAGAACGCGACTCGTGCCACGGGCGTCAGGATCAAGACCAGCAGCCCCAGCTGGATCACGGCCGGACAATTGGACGGGCCCGCATTGTGGATCACGCCCGATACACTGCGATAAATAGTCGCCGTTGCATGGAACACGTGATATTCGGCCTGCTCCTGACCGTGCCGGGAAAGAAAACATATTCCTCCGAGCAGCACTACCGTCGCCGCGATCGTCACGCCAGTTCTCAACAGCACGCTGATGATCACTTCCAGGCGCTGATCGGTCCAGGAAACCATCACAGCTTCCCCTGCACGCCGGTGACGATCATTTCGAGCGCCATCACTCCCACCACGCCGGCGAAGATCCAGCGTAGAACCCGAACCCTGGCGCCAATCAGCTGCCGGGCGCCCAATATGGAACCGGCCAGAACGCCCAGCATCACCGGCATCGCAAGCCCCGGCTCAATGTAGCCACGGCTCAAATAGATTCCCGCGCTGGCCGCGGCCGTCACACCAATCATGAAGTTGCTGGTGGTGGTGGAAACCTTGAAAGGCACGTGCATGGCTTGATCCATGGCGATCACTTTCAGCGCGCCTGAGCCGATTCCCAGCAGACCAGAGAGAGTGCCTGCGCCGAACATCAAGCTGAACCCGGTCTTCACGTGACTCACTTGATACTTGCTGGGACCGTCCGGGGAGGGATAAGAGCCGTTCAATTTGAGCCGGTCGGCCAGGGCGTCAGGTGCCTGGGCCTGATCGCTATGCCGATGTCCCCGGCTGGATTGCCAGGCCGCGTGGAGCAGCACCAATCCGAAGATCAGGGAAAGAACGGCGGTGGGGGTCCGCGTGGCAAGAAAGGCTCCTAGCAGGGCTCCGAGCGTGGTGGCGATTTCCAGGAACATCCCGATGCGGATGTTGGAATAACCTTCGCGCACGAACGCCGCGGCGGCGCCAGAGGACGTCGCAATCACGGATACCAGGCTGGCGCCGATAGCGTATCTGATATCCACGCCTAGTAGCAGCGTCAATGCGGGGGTCACCACCACCCCTCCGCCCAGCCCGGTCAGTGCACCCAGGCAACCTGCCACCGCCGAGATCCCGAAGACCAGCGGAGTGAATTCCAGATTGGTCATTTAACCAATCATAAAGGCAAGTGCCTCGGGTAAGTGCTTGGCTACTGCCCTGAATGGTCTCTATGAAACAACTTGTGCTTGAAGTCCGGCCAAAACTCGTCGAATGTATTGTTTCCCCAGCGGCCCAGGAATCCGATCCCGGTCCGAACCGCGGCGTTACCCGCGCTATCGTCTCCTGGGGCGCGCCAGGCGTTAGAAATGAAGTTACTGCCAGGGATTGCAATGAAGCGGGCATAGGCCAGGGTCTCTTTGCCATCGCGATTCTCTGCCATAAAGGTCATCTTGACGGTATGGCCCAGCCGGTGGCCGAAGGGCGCGCCTGCATCCCGGATGTAACGCGGGTCCTCACCCCAGATGGCGCCGAACCCGGCTTCCATGGTGTTACTCACTGCGTTGCCTGCCACACTCATGCCCAAGCGCTGCCCATAGCCCTCCCAATGCGGACCATAGATCTTCGGGCGGTCGAAAACCGTGTCCCATCCAGCACCAAAGAATTCACCGACCAGAGCTTGAGGACCAATAGTTCCGCTCACCACCCAGTCGACACGCTGTTTGGCTGTAATGGGCGGCCGCGCGGTGCTGCTGCTGGAGGAATCCGGCTTGAAAGGCGTGGAAGACGGTTCGCCGCCGGAATCGGGATTCACTGCGGAAGCTAGTGTTCCCGGCATGAGGGCCTGCTGCGCCAAGAGTGCCGACGCCAATAAGAAGATTGAGCAGCTTAGTTTGCAAATCATTTCGCGTCTCCCAACGAGTAATCCCATGCAGATCGGATGCCATTGCAGCCCTCCATCGCCCGAGCGCCACAAGCGGAGTGTCTTCATCGAGATGCCGCTCAGTCCTTCCGTCGGACTCGTCCGTTCGGCTCTGTAGGAACTCCCCAGTCTCATGACTTTTCGACAGCCGGCGGTCAAAGCATGGGCGCGCGCGGCCGGCGGAAATCCGATATCGTTAGAGCGAGAATGCCGGATTGGCTTAGTATCCACGAACCCGTTCTGGTGAACACCATCGGGCACTGCGCGGGCGCAGTGCTGTTCGGGATGCTCTTGTATTTCTTCCTGTTGAACTGGCGGCGAGACCGGGAAGAACGGACCAGGCTGCCCGCCTTGGCGGCGGCCCTCGCGTTCCTGTGGAACATCGGGTCTCTGGTGGCGCTGGGCGTGGGACGGCAGGGCGGATCGGCGGCCGATATCATTGTCGCGGCCAGTTTCTCGGTACTAAGCCTGCTTCCGGCGGTGTTGCTGCATATATCGCTCGGATCCCATCACCGGCCGTTATGGCTCGGCGGGTATGTTCTCAGCATCGCGGCAATCGCGCTGCACGTAGCCGACCTGATCACCCGTTCCACACGGCTCCATTTTGCCGCCCTGCTGCTCGTGACGGCGGGATTTGCCGTTCTCACCGCGATCTCGGTGTTCCTGGAAGTCAGAAATAAAAACGGTGCGGCGACGTCGAGGTTGGCGGGAGCGATGGTGCTGTTCCTGTTCGCCATTTCGTTTGCGCACTTCAGCTCGGAGCACGCGCATCAGGCCTGGTCCAAGGAAATCGCGCTGCACCATGCGGGCATACCGCTGGCCCTGTTTGTGCTATTGCAGAACTATCGATTTCTGTTGCTGGACGCCTTCCTACGCTTCGTAGTAAATGCCACGCTGGCCGCTGCCGCGGTGCTGGGGTCCATTCGAATCGTCGAATCCACGCATTTCGGCCCCAGACTCAGCCAGCCTTTCGACGCCGGTCTCCTGTTCGTAGGCGCGTGCCTGTTACTTACGCTGTTTGTGTACGTTCGCAACCGCGTGCAAAGCTGGCTGACGCAAGTAATCTTCTTGCGCTCGAACGTCGATGAGGCGCTGGAACAGCTTCAGAAGTTGGTTCGCGCCGCTCAGGACGAATCCAAATATTTGGTTCAGGCGGCGGAGGTGATTGCGGGATTCGTGCGGTCCGCGCGTTTTGAACTGGCCGATCGCGCTCCGCTCGGCGACGATGACGATGCCTGGACACAACCCTGGGTGCAAGCGGTGGTTCCAATGCGCTTTTCGCGCGGCGATGCCCGCTACCTGCTGCTGGGCCCGCGGGACGGTGCGCGCCGCTACTTGAGCGAGGATTTCGCGGTGCTCCTGCGATTAGGCGCGGCGGTAGTGGAGCACGTCGAACAACTACGCGGCGTTCAGATGCAGGGTCTGGTTTCACAAGCAGAGTTGAAGGCTCTTCAGGCGCAGATCAATCCGCATTTCCTTTTTAATTCGCTCAACACGCTATATGGAACCATCGACCGCGGCAATGCCGAAGCCCGCCGTTTAGTGCTGAATCTGGCCGACGTGTTCCGTTACCTGTTGCGGTCAGACCGGACGTTGATCGAAATCGAGGAGGAGCTGCGTATCGTCCGCGCGTATCTGGAGATTGAGCAACTGCGGCTGGGCGTCAAGCTGCGGACCGAGATCAATGTGGATGACGCCGCTCTGCGCGCCACCATTCCTTTGCTCTCGGTACAGCCGCTGGTGGAGAACGCGGTGAAACATGGAGTGGCGCCCAGGACCGGCGGAGGATTCGTGCGCCTGGACATTACTTCCCGGCGGGACGTGCTGACGGTAACCGTTTCCAACTCCGGCGAGTGCGACTCGATCGCGCTGACGGCCCCCGGCGCCCAGGGAGGAATCGGCTTGGCCAACGTGCGCCGCCGGCTGGAGCTTTGTTATGGCGACGAATCCAGCTTTCAGACCGAGGTGGAAGACGGGGTGACTACCGTGGGTTTCGCAATTCCAGCATGCGTCTGAAAACATTGATTGTCGATGACGAACCCATCGCGCGCAAGGTTTTGCGTGAAGAGCTGGAGCTGATTGAATACGTTGAGGTAATTGGAGAAGCCGCCGACGGAGCTGCGGCGCTCGAGAAAATCGGCGCGCAGCAGCCGGATCTGGTGCTCCTCGATCTGCAGATGCCCGCCATGGGAGGCCTGGAGGTGGTGCGGCAGTTGAAGCACGGCAAGCACGTGCCGGTGATCGTGATCGTAACCGCTTACGATCAGCACGCTCTCCAGGCCTTCGAAGCCGGCGCGATCGATTATTTGCTGAAGCCCGTGGGACAGGAACGTTTGTCGCAAGCGGTGGAGCGGGCCAGGCGCGTAACCGATCGCCAGGCGATGGAGCGGATCGGCCAATTGCAGGAGATTTCAGATGCGCCGTCGAGCGCGCTCACTCGCCGGATTGTGGGCAAAGTGGGCGAGGAGTATTTCCTGCTGAGCGCGGCTGAGATCTACGCGTTCCAAGCCGAAGGCGATTTGGTCTGGATTGTCACCGCGAAACGAAAATTCCTGGCTACGCAGACTCTCAAGGAATTAGAACTGCGCCTCAAGAACTCGAGCTTCCGGCGCATTCACCGCAACGCCTTGGTGAACGTGGATCATGTGCGCAAGATGAGCGCGTTGAGCAGCCAGCGATGGTTGATTACGATGAATAACGATCAGGAGTTCGTCGCCAGCAAGCGGCAGGCGGGCACCGTACGCGAACTTCTCACCTGGTGACGCAAGTCCGCTTACCGTCAAAGCCAGTTCACTCATCGTCAGCAACAGGCCACTGATGGGATTGTCGTAGGTAGCCAGCGTCCGAGCACCCACAATCGAGGGATATGAGAGGTCCCGCTCGTTCCCCAGCCTTTTTGATCCTGTGCTTTACGTCGTCAGTCGCGCTCTACGCGCAATCGAGTGGCGGCAACTCGGGAACCGTCCACGGCACTATCCTCGACCCGTCAAGCGCCGCCATCCCGGGCGCTACCGTGGAACTCCAGAATCCGGTTTCCAGATACGACAAAAGCACCAAGAGCGATTCGCAGGGCAACTTCGAATTCGCCAACATCCCCTACAACAACTACCACCTCAGCGCGACGGCGGCTGGATTTCAAGGCGGTGAGCAGGACGTGAACGTTCGTTCGTCTCTACCGATTGACGTCAAGGTCGCGATGACGCTCGGGGCAGCCAATTCCACCGTGACGGTCACCGAAGCGGCCGATCTGCTGGAAACCGATTCCACGGCGCATACCGACGTAGATCGCGAACTGTTCGACAAACTGCCTCTCGAAAGCGCATCTTCGGCGCTCAGTTCCCTGGTGACGCTCTCTACGCCAGGCGTTTCGGGCGACTCCAATGGTCTTATGCACGGGCTGGGCGATCATGCCTCGAATTCTTTCTCCGTAGACGGCGAGCCCATTACCGATCAGCAAAGCAAGGTCTTCTCGAACCAAATCCCGATGGATTCTGTCCAGTCAATGGAAGTAATTGAAGGCGCTCCGCCTGCCGAGTATGGCGGGAAAACCAGCCTGGTGGTGGTAGTGACCACGCGCTCCGGGCTCGGAGTGAACCAGCCTCACGGCGATATAACGGCTTCTTACGGAACCTTCGGTTCTTCCAATGGCGCCTTCGATTTTGCTTACGGGCAAGAGAAGTGGGGGAATTTCATTTCGGTGGGCGGCTTGGATACCGGCCGTTTTCTGGATGGGCCCGAATATCAGGTCTTCCACGACCACGGTAATGAAGAGAACGCGTTCGACCGTCTCGATTTCAAGCCCTCCGACGCCGACAGCATCAATATTAATCTCGGGTTTACGCGGTCCTGGTTCCAGACGCCAAATTCCTATGACGCGCAGAATGCGACCGCTTGGTCGGGATTGATTGTAAACAACGGTGGCCTGGGGCCCAATGGTTTACCGGTCGGGTCCGCGGACCAGCGTTCGCAAATTCGTACATTCAACATCGCCCCTACCTGGACGCATCTGCTCAATCCGAACAGCGTATTCACCTTTGGCGCGTTCGTGCGGCAGGATCAATTCAATTACTACCCGAGCGCAAACCCGTTCGCCGATCTCACGCCCGATCTCCAACTGGCGAGCGATGGCCAGAACCGCAGCCTGAAGAATGCCGGAGTACGGGCCAGTTATTCCTGGATCAATCGGATTAACAACATCAAGGCGGGGGTCACTTACGAGCACACGTTTATCACGGAACGCGATTCCCTCGGCCTGGTGGATCCGGCCGCAAACGCCCCTTGTTTGAACGCCAACGGGAGTCCCGATACCAGCAGCCCCAACCTGACGAATCCGAACAATTGCGGGGGAGTGCTGCAGCCGAATCCAAACTTCATTCCGCTGCTGGCGTGTTACGACCTCACCCGGACATCACCGCTTCCATCGTCCGACGGCTGCGCAAACTCCACGAGCGGCGAGTATGCATTCTATGGGCATGCCGACATCAAGGAATTTGCGGCATACATCCAGGACGCCATCACCCTCAGAAATTGGACCTTCAACCTCGGTCTGCGCTTCGACAAATACAACGGCCTTACCCACGCCGCGCAGGGAGAGCCGCGCATCGGGGTCGCTTACAATTTGAAGCCCACCCATACGGTGCTGCGCGTGTCTTATGCCCGTACCATGGAAACTCCCTTCAACGAGAACCTGGTGCTGGCGAGCGATGGGTGCCTCAACCCCGTGATCAATGCGTTTCAGACCACGGTGCCCGGTGGCGCTTGCGTATCCACCACCGCGCTGAGTCCCGGACACCGCAATGAGTTTCATGCCGGACTCCAGCAGGCCTTCGGCAAGTACCTGGTGATTGACGGCGAGTACATCTGGAAGTACACTCACAAGGCCTTCGACTTCAGCGTGCTGGGCAACACTCCCATTACGTATCCGATTGAATGGCAGAGCTCGAAGATTCCCGGCTATGCCATCCGCGCCACGGTTCCCAACTTCCACGGGCTTACGGCGTTTCTGGTGACATCGAGCGTAGCGGCGCGCTTTTTCAGTCCGCAAGTGGCGGGGATTGGCTCCACTCCAGTCGGGTTTGGCGTATTCCGTATCGACCACGACGAGCGATTTAACGAGACCACCCATTTACAATATCAACCGCGAAAAACGATGCCGTGGATCAGCTTCAATTGGCGATTCGACAGCGGACAAGTGGCTGGTCCCGCGCCGTGCGCCGGAGGCGATTGCGCCAATGGCCCGAATGGGAGCGATACGGTGGTGGACGCTTCCATACTTACACCCGATCAGCAGTTCCAGGCCGGGCTTTATTGCGGGAACGTGTATGCGACGCCCACCACGCCGATCAGTCCGAACAGCCTTTGTCCGGCTTCCGAATATGGGTCGAAGTACCTGAGCATCCCGGCTGCCGGGACGGAGAATAACGACCACAACCCGCCCCGCATTGCGTCCCGCAATCTTTTCGATGCAGCCATCGGGCACGACAACATCTTCCACGGCGATAAATACAAGTGGAGCGCGCGTCTGAGCGTGGTCAACTTAACGAACAAAGAGGCCCTCTACAATTTCATCTCTACGTTTAGCGGCACGCACTATGTTTCGCCCAGAGCTTTAACGGCGATGATCGGATTCCACTTCTGAGACTTATGGATTTTCGGCGTAAACGCGTTTCACCACGTTGGCCACCGGCCCCATGGTCTGCCAATCGGGATACTTCTTCTTGAACTCGGCGGTTACCAGCGTGGAGGCTTCTTCGGCGGATTTTCCTTCGCGCTTCAATTCGAGCGACCGCGTTTGGAGTTCCAGGACAAATGCGCGCTCCTTCGCGATCAGCGATCCATCGCCCAGCGCGCCGTGATCGGGCACCACAAACCTCGGCTTGAGCGGTTCCAGTTGATCCAGGATCGCTAGCCAGTTCTTCACGCTGGCATCGGCGTTGGGCATGTTCGGGACGATTTTGTCCTGTACGATATCGCCCGAGAGCAACAGGCTGTCCGGTTCCACCATAATCAGCTCGTCGCCCTGCGTATGCGCGGGTCCCAGCCAGAACAGGCGCGCGCTGACTCCGCCCAGATCGAGGGTGATCTCTTTATCGAAAACGATGTCGGGCGTGCGCATCTTCACATCCGCCAGCAGCTCTTTCGCTTGCGGCGAGAAGCCGCGGAACAGGTCCATCAGCTCGGCGCCGTGCTTCTCCAGCTCCGCTTGCTGAGCTGCCGGACGAATGATGACGGTGCGGGGCGGAAACGCTTGTTCGCCCATGGCGTGCTCGGGATGAAAGTGCGTAGTGGTGAGATATAAGTTGGGTTTCTTGGCGAGCTTCTCTGCCTGTTTGACCACGATGGCGCCGTTGCGCGCTCCGATTCCGGTGTCCACCACCAGGGTGGCGCGGTCGCCTACCACGATCCCGATGTTGGGGAAGCCGATAATCGCGTAGACATGCTCTGAGACGCGCATCACGGAGTTCTCGGGCAGCAGCATGGATTCTTGCGCGGAAAGGCCCGTGGCTGATAGCAGCAGCGCGCTGGCAAGAGCTGTTCGTAGCGGCATTAAGGGAGGGCCGCGACGGCCGGGGTCGGAACAGTAGCAGAGGCCGCACTGGAAGCCATGGGGGGTGCTATGAAAGCTAAGATGAAGTGCTGCATCGCAACTTCCAGCGAACTCATGCCGAATGTTTTGGCCTCGGCCAGGGCCTGCTGGTTCGTCCAATGATCGTGGGAGATCCGATAACAGGCAATGGCGGTGCCGGTGCGGTCTGCCCCGCGTCTGCAATGGATGAAGACGGGCCACGCGGAACCGTCATTCAACAGCCCAAGTACCGTCGCCATTTGAGAATCCGACGGGGCCTTGTAACCGTTCCACGCCAGGCGCACGTAGTGCATGCCGGTGCGCTCCACTTCGGCCTGCTCCGATCTTTCCCCTCGCAGGTCAATCACGGTCTTGACGCCAATCTTGGCGAGACCGGTAAAGCCCTCTCCATGAGGCTGCGCCCCGCGGTAAACATGTTCATTCACCTGGTGAAAATTGGGTACGCCCGGAACGTCGACATTGGAAGCGCCCTCAATCCCGGCCGCGCCGAGGGAGAAGGCTAACATTCCGCTAACCAGGCACCGGGAGAGCACGGTACGTAGCATGATTCTACTGTCTCTAGCATAGATGATGCGAGAGAGGGCCGGTAAGTTGCCGCGATCGGGCACCCGTCTGATTGTTATTCGTTACTCTTACCCAGCGCGAAGGCAAGCAATGAGACTCCCGCCTGGATGGCCACGCCCGTAGATAACGCCGTCCATAATTCGCGCTGGGGCAAAATGGCGTTTCCCTGCAGCACATAGTAGAGGCCCAGAGGAATCCAGAGGACCACGCCGCTCACCATCCCCGGCGAGTAGGTGCGGGTCAGAATGGTGGTGGCCAGATGGAGCACGCCATTCACCAGCACGGTGCATCCGATCGCGGTCCACAGCCAGTTTTCCGGGGGAACCGTAAAGGCGGCAGAGGCCATCGCGATCCACGCCAGCGCGTTAATCGCTACGAACTGCGCAGCCGTGAGCCGGATGCCGGAAATCCGATGAATCCATCGGTAGAAGCGCTCGCCGGCGAAGCACTCTTCGAGGATGTGCACCAGATAGGTCGCCGGGAACAGCAGCAAACGGAGGTCGGGAATCGCCATGAGGGGCTTGCGCTCTTTTGTGAGTGTGGTGGGCCCTGAAGGATTTGAACCTTCGACCAACGGATTATGAGTCCGCTGCTCTAACCGCTGAGCTAAGGGCCCGATGCCCACAGTGTAGCCGATAAAGCACGCGACGGCGCAGCAGCCGTTCCGTTCTTGTGATCACGGTTTGCGGCGAGCGATCAAGTTACCGAACTTATCTTCAAATTGCCGAACTTATCCATCGAGAAGCTCCAGCCGGGCGGGACCAGGGTGGTGGATCCGTAATCCAGGATCAGCGCTGGCCCTCGGAGCGCCTTGGAAGAAAGGTAGGAACGCGGAAAGACGGGAGTATCGCGCCAGGCGCCAGCGGAGTGAATGCGCCGCATCGCCGGTTTGAGCGGGCTATGCGACCGCGGGCGTTTCGAGACCAGGTTCGGCTTGTTCACATTCACGCGGGCTCGGACGCGAACGGTCACGATTTCGATAGCGCGCTCGGGATTCGAATAGCCGTACACGCGCTGGTGTTCGCGATGAAAAGGCGCGCCGGGATGGGCTGCGTCCCATGGCACCGTAAGCTCATAACTCTGGCCTAGGTAACGAATATCGGCGGAGCGGATCAGGTCAGCGCCCGGTAGTTCCCGGCGCGCCGTCCGCTCCAGCCGCAAGAATTCACGCTCGAAATCAGTGCGGTTCAACACGCCGGCCGCATGATCGCGCATTTGATTCGCGAGCAACATGCCGAGCGCGGAAAGCGCGCCCGCGTATTCGGGAACCAGAACGGTCTCAATGCCCAACTCGCGTGCCATCTCACAGGCGTGCAGCCCACCACAGCCGCCGAAGGCCACCAGCGCGAAGTCCCGCGGATCGTGACCGCGTTCCAGGGAGACCAGACGGATGGCCCGCTCCATATTGGCATTGGCCACGCGCACAATGCCCTGCGCCGCTCGAACGCGGCTGATGCCCAGCTGACGCGCGAGGGAATCGACAGCTTTGGCTGCCCGCGCGGTATCTAGCTGCATTTCGCCGCCGATCAACTGGTCCGCCGCGATGCGCCCCAGTACGACGTGCGCGTCCGTTACCGTGGGCTGGCCGCCTTTGCCGTAGCAGGCCGGTCCAGGGTCGGCGCCCGCGCTCTCGGGACCTACGCGCAGCAACCCGCCTTCATCCATGCGAGCGATGGAGCCGCCGCCCGCGCCCACCGTGTGAATATCGAGCATCGGCACCCGCACCGGAAAGCCGTCGATGGAAGCCTCCAGCGTTTCGCGCGGCTGGCCGTCGCACAGGCTGACATCGGTAGACGTGCCGCCCATATCGAAGCCCAGAATGCGCGAGAAGCCCGAGAGCTTGGCTACTTCCAGCGCTCCTACCACGCCTCCTGCGGGTCCCGACAGCACCGTGCGAACCGCATGCCGGCGCGCTTCCCTGGTGGACATAAATCCGCCGTTCGATTGCATGATCGCGACGCGAAGGCGGCTGGCGCCCTCCAGCTCGGCCAGATATTTGTCCATGAGCGGACCGACGTAGGCGTTGATCAGCGTGGTGGACGAACGCTCGTACTCGCGAAACTCAGGGCAGACATCGTGAGACGTACACAGGTAGCCCGCGCCTTGGAGCACCGCCGCCACGCGCTTCTCGTTCTCGGGATTGCGATAGGCGTGCAGAAAGCAGATGGCGATGGATTGAACCCGGGCCCGGCGCAGGCGGGCCTTCAGGCGCGCGATCTCGGCGTGGGAAGGCGAGTGACCGATGACGCCATCGAAGTAAGCTCGCTCGGGGACGCCGAAACAAAGGGTCCGGGGGATGATCGGCGCTCGCAGCTGCGGCGTCAGGTTGTAAAGCTCGGCGCGATTCTGGCGGCCGATATGGATCACGTCTTCGAAACCCGCCGTAGTCACCAGCGCGGTTCGCGCGCCCTTGCGTTCCAGCAGCGCGTTGGTGGCGACGGTAGATCCGTGAATCACCTCCGCGCGGCGCTGGCCCGTGGCCTGAGCCAGGCCGGCCAGAATTACACTGGCCGGAGACCGCGGGTTTGACCGCAATTTAAAGGTCTCCAGCGCGCCGCCATCGTGAACCACAATAAAGTCGGTGAACGTTCCACCAGCGTCAATCCCGATACGCATTGATTTTCGGTCATCATAGCAGGAGGGTGATCTCGCTCTCCAACGTCGGCAAAATATTCCAAGGCAAGAGCACCGTCACGGCACTGGAAAATGTGGACCTGGGCATCGAGCGCGGCGAGATGGTATCCATCGTCGGGCCGTCCGGCTCGGGGAAATCGACGCTCCTGAATTTGATCGGTGGCCTGGATACCACGTCAACGGGTGAAATCGAAATCGATGGCCGCCGTCTCAGCGGGCTCTCCGACGATGAATTGACGCGCTTGCGCCGCGACAAGATTGGATTCATTTTCCAGTTCTTCAATTTGTTGCCCACCCTGAGTTGCGTCGAAAACGTGGCCATTCCACTGCATCTGCGCGGCTGGCCGAAGAAGAAAATCGAAGAACGATCGAGCGAGCTGTTGAACCTGGTGGGCTTGTCCGCGCGCCGTGAGCACTTACCAGACGAGCTTTCGGGAGGCGAACGCCAACGCTGCGCCATCGCCCGTGCGCTGTCGGTCTATCCGCCGGTTCTGTTGGCGGATGAGCCCACTGGCAACCTCGACACCCATACCGGCGCCGAAATTCTGGCGCTCATTCGCGATCTGCATGAGCGGCTGGGCTCCACGGTCCTGATCGTGACGCACGATATTCAAGTGGCGGAAAGTTGCCCCCGCCTGGTGGCCCTGCGCGACGGCCGCATTGAAGAAGATCGCGCGGGCAAAGCCGCCATAACCGCTCATGATTCTGCTCAAACTCATTAGCTGGCCCTACGTCCGCCAGCATTTGCCGCGCTGGCTGCTGACCATCGCGGGAATCGTGCTCGGTGTGGCTGTGTTTGTCGGCATCCACACGGCAAATCAATCCGTGGTGTACGCGTTTCATCAAACCGTGGATCGTATCGCGGGATCGGCGCAGTTGCAGATCTCGGCCGGAGAGACGGGATTCGATGAAAATGTTCTGGATCGCGTGGAAGCCGTGCCGGAGGTGCGCGTCGCGGCGCCCGTGATTGAAGCCGTGGTCAACAATGGCGTTCCCGGACAGGGCAATCTTCTGATCCTGGGTGTGGATATGGCGGGCGACGGCAGCCTGCGGGACTATGATCTGGGGTCGAACGACGATCTCATCGACGATCCGCTCTTCTTCATCGCGGAGCCGGATTCGCTGATGGTTAGCGACACGTACGCACGGGCCAATCACTTGAGCCTGGGCAGCAAGGTTCCCATGACCACCATGCAGGGCCGGAAGGTGTTCACCATCCGCGGAGTGATGAAGGCGGGTGGGCTGAGCGGCGCCTTCGGCGGGAACATCGCGGTGATGGACATTTATGCGGCCCAGCAGGCTTTTGGCCGGGGCCGGAAGTTCGATCGGATCGATATTGCCGTGGATGACGCGGCCAGCGTCGCTCAGGTCAGGGGGAAGCTCGAGGCGCTGCTCGGCGCGGGTTTCCAGGTGCAAGAGCCGTCCGCACGCGCGCAGCAATTCGATTCCATCTCCCGCGTCTATATACTCAGTTCCAACGTCACCAGCGTGTTTGCGCTGTTTATTGGAATGTTCATCATCTACAACACGTTTCAGATCGCAGTGACGCAGCGCCGCGCTGAAATCGGGATCTTGCGGGCTCTCGGTGCCACGCGCCGGCAAATTCGAACGTTGTTTTTGGGCGAGAGCGTGGTAGCGGGATTGCTCGGGTCTGCGCTTGGATTGCTGGCCGGAATCGCAATCGCGCGCGGGATGACCGGCTACATCGGATCGCTGCTGGGTGAAATTTACGGCATCGGCCAGAAGGCGCAGGAGATTTCGACCAATCCCATGTTGATGACGTTCGCGGTAGTGCTGGGTGTGGTCACCAGTGTGGTTGCCGCCGTGATTCCGGCGCGCAGCGCGGCTCGTGTGGATCCCGTGCAGGCCTTGCAAAAGGGCAAGTATCAGCAGTTGAGCGCGGGCGAAAATCGGGTGCGCAGAATCGCTGCGCTGGGGGTCGCAATCCTGGCAGCGGGGTGTCTGCCTTTTAGGCGATACCCTATCTTTTTCTACGCCGGCGATGCGCTGGCGGTGCTGGCAGCCTTGTTGCTGACGCCCACCTTCGCGCTTTGGCTATCGCGCGCGCTGCGTCCTCTCTTGCGATGGATTCGTCCGGTGGAAGGCACGCTCGCAGCCGACAGCCTGTTGCAAGCTCCACGCCGCACGTCGGGCGCCGTGGCCGCGCTCATGTTGTCGCTGGCGCTGGTGGTAGCGCTGGGCGGCTTGGCGCGCGCCAGCTACGATTCCATTTTCGGATGGCTCACCGTGGCGCTGAATCCAGACCTTTTCGTCTCGCCATCGCAAAGTCTCACGCAGCGCGATTTCCGTTTTCCCGAGGCGATGGGTGCGCAATTGCGCGCCATACCGGGCATCGGCGAAGTGCAACTGGTGCGCGACGCGCGCATCGAAATCCAGGGCAAGCCGACCATGTTTGTGGCTGCCGATATCAGCGCTCTCAGGAAACATTTGACGCTTCCGCCGGTGGCTGGTAATACCGACGAAATGTTTCGGCTGGCCCAGCAAGGGAAGGCTGTGCTGGCATCGGAAAACTTCGCGCTGCTGCGGGGATTCAAGCTGGGCGACGTGGTGGATATCGCCAGTCCCAGCGGCATGCTGCATCTTCCCATCGCCGGCATCGTCACCGATTATTCGGACGAGCAGGGCAGCCTGCTGGTGGATCGCTCGCTCTACAAGCGCTATTGGAACGACAGCACGGTGAACATCTTCCGCGTGTATCTGGCGCGCGGCGCGGTGGAAGCCGACGTCAAGCGGCGGATCCTCGAAACATTCGGCAGCGAGCGGCGGCTTTTCGTTCTCACCAATCGCGATGTGCGCCGCTACATTCTCAGGCTGACCGATCAGTGGTTCAGCATCACCTATGTGCAAATCGCCGTAGCGGTGTTGGTGGCAGTGCTCGGAATCGTCAACACACTCACGGTTTCCATCACCGACCGGCGCCGCGAGTTGGGAGTGCTGCAAGCCGTGGGCGGGCTGCGCAATCAGATCCGGGGAACCATCTGGCTGGAGGCGCTGGCGGTTGGAACCGTAGGATTGATCCTGGGATTGGCGCTCGGCGCGCTGCAACTCTTCTACAGCTTGCATATCTCGGCCGAAGACATGGCGGGCCTGCGATTGAGCTACGAATATCCGTATTCCATCGCTCTGCTGCTGTTGCCAGGCATCCTGCTGGTGGCGTTCCTGTCCGCCATCGCACCGGCGGAAACGGCCGTGCGCGGATCCCTGGTCGAAGCTCTGGAATATGAGTGAGGCCCTGGAGTATGAGTGAAGAAAGTACTTACGCCGACCCCAGCGCTTCGTACACCTCTTCGGCGTGCCCTTCCGGTTTGACCTTGCGGAAAATCTTCATGATCTTGCCGTCTTTGCCGATCAGGAACGTGCTGCGTTCAATACCCATGTACTTGCGCCCGTACATGCTCTTCTCCACCCAGGTCCCGTAGCTTTCGGCCACCTTGTGCTCCACGTCGGCCAGTAGCGTGAAGGGCAGCTCGAACTTGTCCTTGAACTTGGATTGCGCCGCCGCTTTATCGGGCGAAACGCCGACGATCACGGTGTCGGCTTTGGTGAACTTCTTCGAATGATCCCGAAACTCGCAGGATTCCTTGGTGCACCCGGGCGTGTCCGCCTTAGGATAAAAATAGAGCACCACGTTCTTGCCTTTGAGACTGGCGAGCGAGAACGGCTGTCCCTTGTCATCCTCTACTTGAATTGCCGGCGCCGCGTCGCCTTCCTTGAGAGCTTTGGCCATAGGAACATTCTAGCGGGAGCATTCGCTCTGAGGGATCACCCTTCAGATTGCGCTACACTGTAGTGCATGAAGACGGAAGTGTATAGCTGGCGCGTCTCCACGGAGCTGAAAACCGTCTTAGAGCGTGAAGCGCGCCGGCGAAAGATCTCGCTCGCGAAGGCGCTGGATCTGGCGGCCCAGGAGTGGCTCAAGAGGACCAGCGTCGATATCGAAAACGACGAGCGCGAGCAGAAACGCTTGCATGAGGCTGCTTCGAAGTTCATCGGCGTTCTTTCGATCGGCGGCGACCACACGGCTGACGGCGTGCGGAGAGTAGTACGGGAACGCCTGCGCCGCCGTTATGGCCGCTAGTGCGCTCATCGATACCGGCGCGATACTTGCGATTCTGGACCAAAGTGATCCTTGGCATAGGATCTGCCGGGAGGCATTCGAGTACCTTCGTTTTCCTCTGCTCACTTCCGAAGCTGTGTTGACGGAAATGTTTCACTTCGTCGGCGGCGACCGCCACAAAATGGAAACGGGTTGGGGATTTGTGCGCTCAGGGGCTGTTGAACTTGCAACGATTCACGATTCGGAGCTGCCCGAAATTCACATGCTGATGTCGCGTTACTGGGACCGCCCGATGGACTTCGCAGACGCCACTCTGGTATACCTCGCGAAACGCGAGTCGCTTTCGACGATCTTCACCGTGGACCACGCGGATTTCGAGACGTATCGCATCGACGGTCGCCGCCGGTTTCGGGTGCTTCCCGCCGCGCGACCGTGACGAAACCTGCGCGAAGATTGTAGACTGGGTGAGTGACATCCCTACTGGAGGAATCGGAATGCGGAATTGGATGGTAGGCTGCGCCGCGGGCGCGGTTTTGGCGGCTGGGCTATTGGCCCCTGGATTGGTAGCGCAAGGTAAGGCCAAGCCGGGCGACGCCGCGAAGGGCAAGGAAGTTTTCGATCAGTGCTCGGTCTGCCACAATGCCGACAGCGAGGAAACCAAAGTCGGGCCGGGGCTCAAGGGGCTCTTCAAGCACGCCAAGCTCGCAAATGGCAAAGCGGTGAATGAAGCCAACGTGCGCGAGAAGATCAACGAAGGTGGCAACGGGATGCCGGCTTACGGGGATCAATTGTCCGATCAGGACAAGAACGACGTCATCGCCTATTTGAAGACGTTGTAATCACCGGCGCGCCAGAACACGCCGTCCCGGCGGGGCAGCATGTTACATTAGGTTTTGTAGGTTCCTTCCCGGAAGGTCCCCATCGTCTAGCCCGGCCTAGGACACCGCCCTTTCACGGCGATAACAGGGGTTCGAATCCCCTTGGGGACGCCAACTCAAGGCCCACATGCTCCCGCCAGAAGTCACTCGTAGCGCAGGGCGACTACGGGGTCGATCTTCGTGGCCCGGCGGGCGGGAATGTACGTGGCCAGAAGTGCGACCGAAATCAAGATGATCGCCACTGCCGCGTAAGTGACAGGGTCGGTGGTCTTGACGCCGAATAGCAAATTGGCTAGGAGCCGGTTCAGTCCGAGCGAAGCGGAGAGACCAATCGCCAGGCCGATACCAGTGAGCAGCATACCCTGACGCACCACCAGCTTCAGCATGTCGCCACGGCTCGCGCCCAGCGCCATTCGGATGCCAAGTTCTTGCGTGCGTTGTTCCACCGTATAAGACATCAAGCCATAGATACCGATGGCGGCGAGCAGCAGAGCGAGACCGGCGAAGATGGTGAGCAGCAGCATGTTGAAGTTCTGGCGCGCCGTGGATTCGGATATCACCTGGTCCATGGTGCGGATTTTGGAAGCAGCCAGTTGGCTGTCCACGGATTGAATTTCGTGCTGGATGGCGGCGCTAAGTGAAGATGGTTCGGCGGCGGTTTGAACGATCCAGCTTAGCGGGATGACGCTATTGGCAAGTTGGGTGAGACCATCCGTGATCTGGCTTTGCGGAACGTACATTACCGGTTCATCGCCGTTTTTGAGGCCGTTTTCACGGATGTTCCCTATGATCCCGACAATCTCGCGCGCGGGCTCTTCGAACTGCGGGCCGAGTCCTTTGCCGATGGTGATACGCTGGCCGATCGGGTCGCCTTTGGGCCAATACTTGTTCGCGAACGCCTGGTTTACTATAATCACGCGGGCTGAGTTTCCAGTATCGCGTTGGTCGAAAACGCGTCCCTTCAGCAGCGGCACACGAAGCGCACTGAAATAATGCGGACTGCCAAATCGCCAGAACTCGTCGCCGTTGTATAAGTCACCCTTCGCTGGCGGACGGCCTTCAATATTAATAGGCAGGTCGAGACCGATGCTATCGACGGGCACGGTGACAGTGGCTGCGGCCGCGCGGACTCCCGGCAGCGCCTCTATGTGATCCACCGCCTGGCGAATCATGTTGGCCACCTTGGCGGTGCTGTCGTAACGGCCACCACTTAACGATGTTTGCATGGTAATTACGTGGTGTGGATCGAAGCCAGGTTGGACCGATCGCAATCCGACGAAGGTACGGATCATGAGAGCGGCGCCGGCAACCAAGATAACGGCCAGGGCCATCTCGGCAGCTACCAGAACACTGCGCACGCGGTTGTGGCGCAAGCCAGTGCCCGAGCGGCCGCTCGCTTCCTTGAGCACTGAGTTCACATCCAGCTTGGAGATGCGCAAAGCCGGCAGTAAACCGAAAAGTACACCGGTAAGCACCGCGATGGCAAAGGTAAACGCAAGCACGCGCCAGTCGAACATCGAGATAGCGGAGGCGATGTGATCCTCGGCGTTGATGCGGGGAAGATTGCCCGGGCTGACGGCCAACAGCAGGGGCACGGCCCAGGTTCCGATGAGCAGCCCGAGGATCCCGCCAATGGAGGAGAGCAGAACGCTTTCGGTGAGTAACTGCCGAATCAGATGGCCGCGGCTGGCGCCGATGGCGGTGCGGATGGCGATTTCGCGCTGGCGTCCGGCGGCTCGGGCCAGCAAGAGATTGGCTACGTTGGCGCACGCGATGAGCAGTACGAAGCCGACGGCTCCCACCAGGATGAGAAGAGAGAGGCGCACATCGCCAACCAGGGCATCGCGCAGTGGGATTACGCTGACGGTTTCGCTCTTGTCCATCCACTTAGGATTGGCGGCGCGAAACTGCTCGCCGGCGACAATCATGTTGGCTTTGGCGGAATCTAAAGTTACTCCGGGCTTCAGCAGGGCGGCGGCCAGCAGGTAGTGGCCTTGGTTGGTGCTGTCCGGATCGGCCTGCATGGGAAGAAAAATATCGGCGGGGGGATCGGAATGGAAAGAAGCGGGCAAAATCCCAACCACTGTGTAGGGATCGCCGCCGAGCAGGATCGGCTTACCCACCAGTGACGGGTCGCTCCCAAACCGGTTTCGCCAGAGATCATTGCTGAGCACGGCCGCCTTCGCTCCGTTGGGCTGATCCTCTTGCGGCAGGAACGTACGGCCCACTGCGGGCGACACACCGAAGACCTGGAAATACTCGGCGGAGACGTGGATGCCCTTGATTTGCTGAGGCCGATCGCCCGAGCCGAGGTTCAATCCGGGCCCCGAGAAATCGTAGAGGGCCATAGCCTGGAAAGACTTATTGGCCTTTTTCCACGCCATGAATTTGGGGACGGAAACCGAACCCCCGCTGTCATTACCCTGAAAGCCGCGGTCCACCCGCATGATGCGATCGGACTGTGGGTAGGGGAGCGGCGCCAGCAATACGGCGTACACCACGGAGAAGATTGCCGTGTTAGCACCCATGCCGAGCGCGAGGGCCGCGACGGCAACGGTGGTGAACCCGGGATTCGAAGTCAGCACCCTGAAGGCGTGGCGCAAGTCCGAAAGAAGGCTGCTCATCAGCTATATGATACGAGCAACCTTACACAAAGTTCGGAATATGGCTCGGCTAGCTGGCTGCCAACGTCATCACGGATGCAATCTGGCTAAAAATGGTGCTAACGCTGCTGGAGACTGCGGGCATAATAGCGCCGGCCGCAACCGCGACGAAGCCGGCCATGAGGGCGTATTCGATAAGATCCTGGCCTCGGCGATCCCGCCATACCTGCATCAGAGAAATCAAAGCTTTTGTACCGATCATTTTCCAGATCCTCCTTCAGAATGTTTGCCGTTTCACGCTGTGCTGTTCTATGTAACGTGGATTGATTTTCGTCTGCCTAACGGAGCCCGGCAATCCCGTCGATAGTACAGTGGGGCCCAGTACTGGGCGTTCCAAGGGTACTGTTTCTTGAGGCTCGCAATTCAGTGAAAACCGTCCCGCAAAGCATCTGGCCGGTATCCGTGTTCGGCCTTGGTTTTCTCTTAATTATCATGGGCTTATCTGGGGTGGCGAGCATCCAGGAGACGCGCCGCATTCACCAGCAGATCCTGTCGGTGGAGGATACCTACCGGCACATTGAGAACGTGGTGGAAGGCATTCGTTCAGATACCTCACGAGTGGCGGTGCTTCGCCGTGACAGGCTGCTGGAGCGGGAGATTCCGGCGAGTGCGTACCACGCGCAATTGGCTGCGTTGCGAGCGAAGACAGAAGACAACCTGGCCCAATTAAAATCCCTGCGGCCTCAGCACAGCAGCCGGGCTGTGGATCGGCTGGAAGTTGCTTTACGGGATTACTTGGATACCGTTGGCAAGGAGTTTCAAAAGCCTCCGGAGGAGGCCGAGGCCGAATTCCTGGACGATGGATTCGGTTGGGAGAAGATGCCGATTTTCGCCATCGCCGAAGAGTTGGGGAAGCTGAACGAGGAAAATTTCGAATCACGCCGTCGGGACCTGAGCCAATCCGTCGTGAATCTCCAGAATGACATCTGGGAAACGTTGCTCACCGCGCTGGTGCTGGGCGCCATCATCGCCGGGGCCAGCGTATTCCGGATCTCGTCGCTCGAGAAGGAATCCGCTGCCCATCAAAAAGTAAGCCAGGTAGCAGAGGAACGGCTGCGGCATCTCTCACAACAGCTGGTCTCCTCGCAGGAGCAGGAGCGCAAGGCGCTCTCACGGGAGTTGCACGATGAGATCGGACAGTTACTAACGGCGCTGCGCATGGAGCTGGGGAATCTGGAGCGGGGGCGCGGAGCAGTTGGCGGCGAAACCGATCCGCACTTGGATCAGGCCAAGAAACTGGCGGAGACCACACTGCGGACCACCCGTGACATCGCGATGGGATTGCGGCCGGCGATGTTGGACATTCTCGGGCTGGGGCCCGCGCTCGAATGGCAAGCGCGAGAGTATTCCAGGCGCTACAATACGCCGATTCGATTGGAAGTGGATGGGGACCTGCGCGACGTTCCCGATCCTCACCGGACTTATCTTTATCGCATCGTGCAGGAAGGGCTCACCAACTGCGCGCGGCATGCGCAAGCCAAGAACATCCACGTGAAATTGGAGGATTCGAGCGGCAAGCTCACGGTGCTGGTGGAGGACGACGGCGTGGGGTTCGACCAGCATAGCGGAGTATCGTTCGGCCTGGGATTGCTCGGGATCACCGAACGGGTGCGCGAGCTTTGCGGCCAATTGTCCATCCAATCTGAACCGGGTAAGGGGACGCGGATTGCGGTGGTGCTTCCGCTCAACGGAGTGGCGAGCGAAAAGATCGCGACCGAGACCGCAGTCTAGTTCGTCGCCACTTTCTAGTTTGTAGAAGCGGAGTTGATGCGCGGCAATTGGCGTAACGCCGTGAGTACGGCCACAGCTTTGTCGGAGGAAGGACGTCCCGCCGAGCCGTAAAACATTACAATGTTCGATCGCATGGCATCGGAAACCGTGTCGAGGTGACCATCGAAATGTTCGAGTAGTTTGGCGTAAGTGTCATCGGCGAGGTGATAATCTCCGAGACGCGTAGGGCGTCCAGTGTCGAAGTTCTCATTCGGTAGCTCAAGGTCATTCCCGCTGGCGCGCTGAAGAAGTTGTTCATAGCGGCGAACAGAATCGTCCAGGCTGGCGAGGAACATTTTCTCGGCGGCTGGAGGCGGCACTCGGAACGCGAAGGCTTTGAAGGGACCCACTTTGGGAATGAGACGAAAGAGAAACGCGATGAATCGGGCGCCTGGCCCGGGTCGCGTATATTGGCTGTCCCAGTCCTTCTGATACGCGGCTACGGTGACGTGATAAACATAGCGGCCGCGGGTCATGCCGGCCTGCAAACTTTGAATGTCTTTCTTCTTGGCTGACCAGGCGGCCTTGGTCATTTCCGGAATAGCCTGGCTCACTGAGAAGCGATAAGTGCCTAGAGCGAGATCCAAACTCTTAAACAGACCCTTGAGAGGAACGCAATACGTCTCCTGGAAGGCGCGCTCCAACAGGGGCTTGGCTACCTTGAAACCGATAAAGTCGTGATAAGCGTCGTTGGCATATTGCCCGCGAGCGACCTCAATGACATCGAAGCCGAACTCCGTTTTCAGATGAGCCGAGGGGTTGTCTTCATAAGTAATCTCAGGACCGAATTTGGCTCGAAGCTTGGGATACACCATCGGCACAGTGCGATTCACCGCCACTGGATGACCGAGGTTATCGGCGGCATAATGTGCCAGGGCCCCGAGCGCGAAAGCGTAATCGTCCAGAGCCTGGGATTGCTGAGCGTCTTCGTCCTGAGCGTCTTTCAGCAGTGCCAGGACAAAGTCGCCGCTGCGTGTGTAATGGACCAGATCGCTGAAAAACTTGCTGCCGAAGGGATAATAGCCCATGTCCTGAATAATGGCGCCGCCGTACGCATAGGCGTGGGCCTCTCGCAACTGATCGTCGGTAGCGTTGGGGAAGCGTTTCAGAAGCAGTGGACGCAGGGATTTCGGCCAGCATGAATCGACAATGGCTTCGTGGGTGAGAACCGAATACGCTGGTGCCGGTGCCGGCAGCGAGAGGAGCAGAATGGAGAAAAGGGTGAACCAGCGCACGCACTATTGTGATTCGAACGGGCGCGGATTGTTACCTTCGGTTAGCGAAGTTACTGAATGATTCGCTTACGTACGGCGTAGAGCACGATGTCAGCGGTAGAGTGCAGATTCAGTTTCTGCATCAAGCGGCTCCGATGCGTTTCGATGGTGTAAAGGCTGACGCTGAGCAGTGAGGCGGCTTCCTTGTTGGACTTGCCCTCCGCCAGCAATTGCAGCACTTCTTTCTCGCGATCGGTGAGAAGATCGTAGGAATCCTCCAGCCCCTCACTCTGCATCTGCCGCATGTAATCTTCGAGCAGCGTTTGGGTGATGGATGGGCTGAAGAACAGCTTCTTGCTGGCCACCGAGCGGACGGCCTGCAGCAGATCGGCCTCGGCGCAATCCTTGAGCAGATAGCCCTGCGCGCCGGCCGCTAGTGCGCGAACCAGGAAAGTCTCATCGCAATGCATACTCAGCATGATCACGCCGACATTGGGATCGCGCTTGACGATCTGAGAGGCAGCGTCGATTCCGTTGAGCTGCGGCATGGTAATATCCATGACAACAACATCGGGGGAAAGTTGCTCAGTAAGGCGAACGGCTTCGCGGCCATCGCAGGCTTCTCCGACCACTTCGATGGAAGGGTCGGTCTGGAGCAGGAACTGAAGGCCCTTGCGGACCACGCCGTGATCGTCGGCAACGAGTACTTTGGTTGTGGTGGAGGACATGAGAACGACTTCTAGGTGCCTATCGGCAGATTGCGAACTTTTCATCACCCGCAGCAGCCCTAGAATGCGGTTTATTTTCTTCGGTTTGAAAGAAACAGTCACGGCACCGCAAGTTTTTTATTTTTAGCTGTTGCCAAGACTTACCAGGTTTGTTATTCTGATCAAGGTCGTCTTGATGAGTTTTCAAGACGAAAGTCCGGAGTGGCGTGGCCACCGGGCGAGTATCGTTGCTGAAGTATAAAGCGACGGATACAGTTTCGGCAGGTAGCAGAAGCAGTAACGCCTCATCTCCTGTCAGGCAGTTCTTTCAGTTCCCACGAATTTCGGTTCGGGCAGTGCATTGTCAAAAATGCCGCTCGGGCCAAACGGCTTTCGAGGCCGGTAGTTGGTTGGGTCTTTTCCGTGCAAACGGAGATCGTCTGGCTGGCTACGCAGATCTTTGACAATCTGGTTGGACGCAGAAGTAATGTTCGTCAGAACTTTGAGTAAAACCGAGTCGATAATAACCGGTCCGAGTTGTTTCGTTTCCCATCAGGAGGCG
>Ga0302325_10000355_pt1 | contig 129659 bp, 116 predicted proteins | sample Palsa_T0_2_FD_201948 | JGI IMG/M metagenome (GOLD analysis project Ga0302325, IMG submission 201948) | Peat permafrost microbial communities from Stordalen Mire near Abisko, Sweden - Palsa_T0_2 | ecosystem: Environmental > Terrestrial > Soil > Palsa > Peat permafrost | place: Sweden: Abisko...
TTTGTGGACTCCGACGCGCACGCGCTGGGGCATATTTCCACTGGCATCGACAAAGCCAAACAGACCGATTTCTTGACCCGGGGCAACATCGCTTCCAAATACGATTGCCACACCTGCTGGGCGCGGCCGCTATGCGCCGGCGGCTGCCATCACGAGGCATTTGTACGCTACGGTGACACAGGACACCCCAATCTTCACTATTGCGATTGGATCCGGGACTGGACGGACACGTGCCTGCGAATCTATGGCGCGATCGCGGCCAAGAATCCGGGTTTTTTGCAACAATTTGCGGAAAGGAAAGCATCATGAAACACATGCGAGCTTTAAACAAGAAAGCCGCCCGCATCGACGATTTCGTGGTATCGCGAACCGACGATGTCGTCGCCATGCAGGACCGTCCTTCGGGTCAGCAGCGTCCCCATATTCCAATGGGATGCACGCTCATGTTCTCACCCGGCTGGGAGGTGGATTCGTCCGGCGGAACGGCTGGATTATGCCAGCCCGTGGAACGCGACATCTACGATTGCTTCGCTAGCTGCTATTGGCCGGCACAGGTTCCCGATCACATGAACAACACGCCAGACTGGACTGCCAAATGCGCAACGGCGACCAAGGACTGGCGAAATCTCGATCTGGTATTCCCATAGAGAAAACGATTATGCAACGGCTATTGCTCTTCACCGCGCTCTGCGCCGCATCATCCTCGATCTCGAGCGCAGGTACGCTCTACCTGCCCGCTTATCCCAATGCCGTGATTGTCTTCGATGAAGCCAAGGCCCAGATTGTCGACCGGATTCCGCTGGTTACCGGCACGCCAATGTCGATACGGCTGGCTGCGGATCATAAGAAGATCTACGTCACCACCATGGACCACAACGGAATCGAAGTGATCGACGTGGCCACACGCAAAGTGGTCAATCACTTCGTGCTCAACAGCGGAAATGTCACCTACCGCATTTACAACGGCGCGCCGGATCCGCAAGGCAAACTCTTCTACGCGGTGACGGAGGAAATCACCAAGCTGGCCGAGCGCTATGAAGTGGCCAAACCGAAATACACCCTGGTCGATTTGGACCAACAAAAGATCGTCAAGATGGTGGACATTCCAAAAGAGGAAGAGGCCACTAATGAAGGCGATTGGGGAGTAGGCGCTATGGACGTCTCGCCCGATGGGAAGCTGCTGTACCAGTTTGGCGAGAAGATCACCGTTCTTCAGACGGCGGACTTCAAGGTAGTGGATCACATCGATCTGGAGAAACCCGAGGTCCCCGGTATGGAGCGCGTGCACTTCGGACAGTACGGCGACTTCGGCGGAGACTTGGATCTCATCAATGAACCCGGCCTGCACACGGCCATGTTCATCTCAGCCGACCCAGTGGTTCACAAACGGATGTTTGGGCTGGCAAAGCTGGATCTCAGCTCACGCAAGATTGACTATAGCCCCATCGGCCCGGCTCCATCGGGAATGTCCGGCCTGGAGGTGACTCCCGATAAGAAAATGGCGTACACGGTCATCGCCAATGGTGATCTCGGGAACAAGCACTGCGAGTTTTGGTCCATGGATCTTACGTCCAACCGGATCACCCAACGGGAGCCCGTCCCATGCCGCAACCGCTTCACCCTGGGGATTTCCTCCGATGGGAAGAAACTCTACATTTACGGAGCGGGCTTTGAAATCGAAGTCTACGATGCGGCTACGCTAAAATACGAGAAGACCTGGGACCTGAATAACGACGTTGCGGGAGGCATCGTAGTCCTGCCGTAATGGTGGTCTTCTCCGCGTTGAGCCGGGCGGACCGACAAATCTGTTGAGGTGACGTTTATGAAGACGACCATTTCTCTCGTGGCGGCATTCGCGCTGAGTTTCTGCGCGGTGTTGGCGCACGCAGCTTCTAATGACGTAGGCTCCTGGGACACCAAGGCCGCCGCCGCTTATCTGGATCAGCGCGCGGACTGGTGGCTGGGCTGGCCGCAATCGGTCCGCGATCACGACACGCATTGTGTTTCTTGCCACACGGCCGTGCCGTACGCACTCAGCAGGCCCGCGTTGCGCTCCGCTCTCGGCGAGCAGTCACCGTCGGTCACCGAGCAAAAATTGCTCGCCAACGTCACCAAGCGCGTCCGGCTGTGGAGCGAGCTGGAACCTTTCTATAGCGATAAGGATCGCGGTGCGCCGAAAACGGCCGAGTCCCGTGGAACTGAATCTGTCCTCAATGCGCTGATCCTGTCCAGGTACGATGCCAGCCAGGGAAAGGCGAGCAAGCTGAGCGACGACGCGCGCCTGGCGCTGGATAATATGTGGGCGCTGCAACTGCAGTCCGGCGACACCAAGGGAGCCTGGAACTGGCTGAATTTCCACAATCAGCCCTGGGAAGCCGACGACTCGCAATTCTGGGGCGCGACGCTCGGCGCCATCGCCGCCGGTTTCGCACCGGCCGATTACCGCGCCACTCCCGAGGTGCAAGCCCATCTGAAGATGCTTTCCGAATACTTCCAGCAAGCATTGCCCGGTCAATCGCCGATCAATCGCGTATTTCTTCTGTGGGCCTCGGCGAAGGTGCCAGGAATTTTGAAGCCGGAGCAGCAGAAGGCCATCATCGCTGACGTTCTGAGCAAGCAGCAGGCCGACGGAGGATGGAGTACCGCTTCGATCGTAATGAGCACCTGGAAGCGCAGGGACAACACGCCGCTCGATACGCGGAGCGACGGGTACGGCACCGGTCTGGTAACGTTCGTCCTTGAGCAGGCGGGCGTTTCGCGAACCGAGCCTGCCATGAAGAGCGCGCTTTCCTGGCTGACCCACAATCAGGATAAAGCCGCGGGACTATGGCTGGCCTATTCGTTAAACAAGGAGCGCGACCCGGCATCCGACGTTGGACGCTTCATGATCGACGCGGCGACATCGTATTCCGTGCTTGCGCTTTCGGACGCCAAATAAAATCGGCGGCCGGCCAAATCAGAATTGGTACTCCGTTGGCGTGATGCCCTTCGCGCGTAGATACATTTCCGCGGACGCGCGATGGTGGGTACAGTGGTCCAGCATGGCCATCAGGTTTTCGAGGCCGGTCAGGGTGCCCTCTTCGCTCTTGTAGGTTTTGGAAATCTGCTCGGGCGTCAACTTCGACACCTGCGCGATGGCGTCGTCATAGGATTTGGTCACAAACGCGATTATGTCTTTCTTGCTCATCGACGCGGGCTTCGCTGGGCTGGGCTGCTGTCCGGAGAATGGCGACACAAAGACCGTCAGCGATCCCGCCAGATGGGCCATCTGCTCGGCGAAGCTCATCTGCGGCGGCGTGAGCTTGAAATTATAGCTGTCGGCGGGCATCTGGTCCGCCACCTTCAGCGTAAAATCACGCGAGGTCTTCAGATGTTTCAACACGGTCGCCTTGACGTCGGTCTGCGCCAAGGCAGGCATTGTGACGATAGCAGCCAGTGCGACCAGAGGGCTGACGAAACGAAATTTCTTGATGGGCATAAGTAGAGTATGCCATCATTCCGAACCGTGACTAGGAGGGAGCGGCCGGTAAATTAACCGAGCTGCTCGAACGCGTATCCCGCACGCAGCACGGTCGCGTCACCGCCGATGCGTCCCACGATCATCATGCCGATCGGCAGCCCGTCCAGCTTGCCGCACGGCACGTTCAATCCCGGATGTCCCGTCAAGTCGAACTGCGGAGTGTTGAGCGCGGCGCCGTCGGAGAGCTTCATGCTCTCGGCGAAGCTCACGTTCGCTGGTGGCAGCTTGGGCGGACGGGCGGCCACGGTCGGCATCACCAGCACGTCCACTTGATCGAGCGCATGATCGTAAGCCGCGCGCACGGCCAACGCTGCATCTTGAGCGCGCCCGTAGTACAGGCCGTCGCTGGCGCGATCCAGCATCCGCTCCATCACCAGCCACAACTTCACTTCGGGCGGAAACAAGGCAGCGCGTTCCTGTCGATGCTTCACGTAGAACTCGGCCATATCCATCTGATGCCGGCCCTTCCAGCCCAGGCCCATGGAGTCACGCGCCATCGGCGACATGGCTGCCGACACCAGGTTCAGGCAATCCATCGCGAGCCTGGTGTGCTCCGGCACCGATACGGTGCTCACCACGGCGCCCGCACGTTCAAAACGGTGCGCCGCGTCCATGACCAGCGCATCCACGTCCTTCTCGCCGTCCGGCAGTCCGAATCCTTCTTTCAGGATGCCGACTCGAAGTCCCTTGCCTCCGGCCTTGAGCAGAGTGGTGTAAGGCTGGCGCTGCAACGCCGCATGTTGTCGCGGATCCAGCCCGTCCGGGCCGGCCAGCGTCTCGAGCATCAGTGCGCAATCGTGCACGGTGTGCGCCATCGGCCCCACATGATCGATGGTCATCTCCAGCGGGAAAATTCCGGTGAACGGCACCAGCCCCCAGCTTGGTTTCAGCCCCACGATGCCGCAGAACGCCGACGGTACGCGGATAGAACCGCCTTCGTCGCATCCCACGGCCATGTCGACCACATTGGACGCAACCAACGCCGCGCTGCCGCTCGACGATCCGCCCGTGGTCCGCGTGTGATCGTGCGGATTCAGCACGAATCCGGTGTCCGCGGTGTGGCTGCCGAAGCTCATGCAGAAGCTCTCACATACGCTCTTGCCGGTTATCTCAGCGCCCGCGTCCAGCAGTCGCGTTACCACCGTTGCGTCCAGGCTGGGGACGAACCCTTCCAGCACTTTTGAGCCGTTCATCATCGGCAGTCCCGCGACGCACACGTTGTCCTTCACCGCGATTTTCTTGCCCGCCAGTGGCCCGCTTGGAGCGCCTTTGATGGACGCCCTGACGTACCAGGCTCCGAGTGGATTGTCCGCAGCCGGGGGCCGGGTGGATTCGCGCGGCCCGTACTTCGGCGGAGGCGGTGGTGGAACGGCTTTGGCTACTCGATCCGCGGTTTTCAAAAAATCGGCGGCGTACGCATAAATGGCCTTCAGTTCGCTGTCGGAGAGTTCGAAACCGAGAGCCTTGGCGTCCGCTCGAACATCGTCGAGAGTGGGCGCGCCGCCGCTCGAAGCATTGCCTGCGGCGGGCTTCGCTTCGCTACATCCCACAGCGCTCCCTCCCACGGCCGCGAGCATTCCCGCGATTACTTCGCGACGGCGCATTATTCAGTTACGCCGATCCAGGCCGCAATCGCCTTCCAATCGGGATCGTCCTTGGAAAGAAATTGGCGCCCTCCGCTGTGAAACTCATCGCCGCCTGCTTCGTGCGCCAGCGGGTGCATCAGGATCAGGCTGGCCTTGGGGTTGGTCTTATTCACTAGTTTCGAAACCGATTCGAAATTCCGGCGTGATTGCTCTTCGGTCCAAGTAGCCCCCTCCGCCAGCGGCTGCAGTTTGAACGCATTGTTGGCCGCGCTATGGCAGGCAACGCAGCGGGCGTGGCCGGGCCGTTTCTTGGCGAAAACCGGCTCAACCGTGGTTTTAAAAACCTCGTAGTCCAGGGTTTGCGCTATCGCCAGTTGCGCCACCGAAGCTACTACCGTGAGAATTGCGAACCGCGCAAACGTCATAAGAATACGCTCCTCTTAGGGCAGCACCGCGGTAATGTTCCGCTTCGGGACTTCGCCCACCGGAATCCGCGTGATTTCTTTCATCGCCTTCACGTCCACAACGGATACGGAGTTGGATGCTGCGTTGGCCACGTACGCCAGCTTGCCGTCGGGCGTGAGTGTCACCCAGTCCGGCGACCGTCCCACTTCCGTGCTGCCCAATAGCTTCAAGTCCGGCAGCGAGTAAAAGTAGATGGAACTGTTCAGCCGGCTGTTCACCACCAGCGTCTTTTCGTCGGACGTAACGGCCATGCCGTGCGATTCGTTTCCGCCCCAAAGGTACGGCGCCTTGCCTGCCGGAAGACCGGGAAGTTTGATCCGGTTAATCTCCTTGTGAGTGGCGAAATCGATGACGGCGAATCCGTTGAGCGCGGAAAGCTGGGCGAAGATCCATTTGGTGGAACCGTCGGGATTCGTCAAGAAAGCCATCGGTCGGATTCCTAAATCCATATCCAGCACCCAGGCCGGCTCCTCCGTCTTTTGATCGATCACCGTGATGGTCTTTCCTTGAATGGAACCAGCCACCACATATTTGCCATCTGGCGTCACGTAGGTATTGTGAACGGCGCCCTTGATCGGAATGCTTTTCACCTTTTCGAGAGACGTGGTGTCGATGACATCCACGGCGCCCGGCGCGACGGCAATCGATACGTACATGCGGCGGCCATCTTTGCTGATCCCGATGTTATTGGGATGGCCGCTCAACGGGATGCTGCGCGTGATCTTCAGAGTCTTGGTGTCCACCACATCCAGCGTGCTTCGTCCCTCGTCGCTGATGTAGTAATGGCTTCCGTCGGGGGCCGCGGCCGCGCCGTGATTCACCTCGATACCGTTGATGGTTCCGACCACTTTGTTGGTTGCCGGATCGATGATGGAGACATCGTCTCCAGCGCTATTGGTCTGGATGATACGAACCGTGCCGGCCGCCAGCGGCAGAGCCAGCAGAAGCGAAAAAACCATCGAACGGGGAGTAATCCGGGGCGTCATCCGAGTGATATGCATAGTCAGCTCACTTTCCAAGGCTGGAGATATCGGCGCAGACTCCAGTGATGTGAATTATACAGAATCGGTGCGCTGGCTGGCGGAGCGAAGAGATTTGGCGTCCGCGCCGCCGGAAGTACTGGAACAATCTAGTACCGTAGCGCGGGGGATTCTACGCGGTTTCGGTGCATAATCAGGCTTAGCCGGTTCGAAGGAGGAAAAGGATGAAGATCTTTTCGAAGGCGATGATTGGTCTGGGATTGCTCATGGGGAGCGGCGTCTGCGCCATGGCCGATACCATTTGGACTCTGAACGATATCGATTTCACCGACGGCAATACGGCCACTGGATGGTTCATCACCGATCCCACCACCAGCATCATCGAGAGCTTCTCGATCGTGGTCTCCGGTCCCGACACCGCAACGGATTTCACCGCGAACGTAATGTCCAGCGCGTACCTACCGAACGAAATTGGCGCCGCATTGGACCCTGGCTTTAGTCCCTACATGGATCTGTACCTGGCTTCGGCTTTGACCAGCGCCGGCGGGACTGTCGATATCACCAGCGGTTACGATTGTCCCCTGTGCGGCGTGCTCATCGTCAATTCCGATCACCGTCCGTCGGTTACTGGCCTTACCGAAACGCCCGAGCCTTCGACCATTCCGTTCTTAGGCGCAGGCGTGATTCTCTTGGGATTCGTGGCTCGCCGGAAGCTCATTCGCGCCAGCTAAACGCCTCGGCGCAACTCCCACCAAGGCTACAATGGGAGGTCATGAAAGCGCGCGTGTATGTCTCGATGAAGCCAACCGTTCTTGATCCGCAGGGCCAGACCATACGGTCTGCGCTGGCGGGCTTGGGGCACACCTCCATCGCGGCGGTGCGCCAGGGCAAGTTTTTCGAGATCACGCTCGAACCGGGGACCGATCGGGCCGCGGCCGGCGCCGAGATCGAGCAAATCGCCCGCGATGTGCTGGCCAATCCAGTGATCGAAGAATACCAGGTGGAATTCGTCGATTAGCGTTCCAGGTCACTCCGCAAGTATTTCCCCCTGTCCAGCAGTTGCTCAGCGATGCGCGCTTGCCACGCGGAAGGACATCGACGAGCTGGTGGGCGCTCACAACAACCAATCTTCCTGCAACCGCGCGCCTGATAAGGCATCCTATCCGCATGGATCTGCAATTGCAGGGTAAGCGCGCGTTAGTGAGTAGATCGACGGCCGGAATCGGCTTTGCGATCGCGAAAGCGCTCGCCGCCGAAGGCGCGCACGTCATTGTGAACGGCCGCACCCAGGCGCGTGTGGACGCTGCCGTACAAGAACTCAAAGGCGCCGGTCTCCCAGGGAACGTCGAAGGTTTTGCCGCTGACCTCGGCACCAGCGATGGTGTCGCCCGAACCGTCGCCAAATACCCGGACGTCGAAATCCTGGTCAATAATCTCGGCATCTTTGAGCCTAAGCCCTTTGAGCAAATCCCGGACGAGGATTGGTTTCGTTTCTTCGAAGTGAACGTCCTCAGTGGGGTGCGCCTCAGCCGTCATTATCTTCCGCGCATGATCGAGCGCGGCTGGGGACGGATTGTCTTCATCTCGAGTGAATCGGCCGTGCAAATTCCGGCGGAAATGATTCACTACGGGATGACGAAGACTGCGCAGCTTGCCATCTCGCGCGGCTTGGCCGAAATCACCGCCGGCACCAATGTCACCGTCAACACCGTTCTGCCCGGCCCCACGGATTCCGAAGGGGTGGCGACATTTGTCGGCCAGATGGCTGCCGCGCGAAAGATGAGCCGCGAGCAAGTGGAACAGGAATTCTTCCGCAACGTGCGTCCTTCGTCTCTTCTGAAGCGCTTCGCGCGCGTCGATGAAGTTGCCGCGCTGGTGGCTTTTGTCTCGAGCCCGTTATCGTCGGCTACCAACGGAGCGGCCCTGCGGGCAGATGGCGGCGTGGTCCGGTCTATCGTCTAGGCGCGAACCATCGGGTAAGCCCGATCCCTCAGGCGGGCTGAAAGATCGCGATCCCTTTCCCTGCCAGCGCGACGCCCAGCCACAGTGCGAGCGATACTCCCGCTACCAGTCTCGAGTCCGGCCGCGCCGCCGGCGGCTCCGCCAGCGTGACTCTGCGATGTACGGTGAAATGAAAAACCAACGCGATGCTGAGCAGCGCCATCTTTACCCAGAAGGCCGGAGTCTTGTAGCACCTCTCCGCCTCTGACGTTAGGATCAGTGGACCGCTCACCAGCATGATCGCAAGCCCCGTCATCGTGAACCGGTTGAGCTCCCGCGCAACACGTCCCACCGGCTGGCCTCCGATGCCAAGGCCCAGCAGACTCAAGTCCACCATCAGAATGCTGCCGATCAAGAGCGCCAGCCCGATCAAGTGAACGATTTCAAGCGTCGCGATCAGCGTCGCCGAGTGCCGGATCGTCTCTCCCAGGAAACTGTGCTGCAACCATTTGAACGCCGGGAACAGCGCCGCGGCCCATAAAAATGCAGCGAACATCATCCGAGGTCGTAACCAGGACCGTAAGCGATGGCCCGTCCCGCCGCAATAATCGCGATCCAGAAAATCAGCGACAGCATTCCCGCCAACCTGGCTCGTGACGGCGCCACCGATGCCGGGTCCCAATTGGCAACGTCGCGATAAATGGTCCGGTGGAAGATGAGCGCGTTGAGCCCGGCCAGAGCCAGCATGATCACTTTGATACGAAATGCCGGGCTGTAATACATCTTCACCGCTTCCGAGGCAAACAGCAGGCCGCCGCTCACCAGCATCAATCCAAAGCCCCACAGCGTCGCGGGCACAATGCGCCCCACGATTTGCTTGATCGGGACGTTGCGCAATGCCAGGCCCAACAGCCGAAAATCCACGAGCATGATGGTGCCCGCCACCAGGACAATGCCCAGTGTGTGGATTACGTCCAGCGCCGGGAATGCCCAATTCGATTGGCGCAGTACCGCGTTCAATCTCGTACTGTCCACCCACTGGCAGATGCTGAGCAGGAACACGTCGGCGGAATCTCCATCTAAAGTCTATTCCATCCCCCACCGATGCACTAATAAGGAAATTTATGTTCTGGATGGTGCGAATTGTCCGTCTGGTGATGCGCTTTGGCCACCTGGCGGAGGCGCGCTACAAGGAGTGGCAGGAAGAGCGCCAATTCCAGATTGCAGAAGGCCGGCGCCAGCTGGCCGCGCGTAACTACCCGGAAGCTGAGAAACATTTCTCCCTCGCGCTCGCCGAGAGGCGGCATTCCAATCATCGCCGCTGCGAGTTATTGCTGAATCTCGAGCAGGCGCAAAGGCGCCAGGGGAAATTCACCTACGCCGAGCAGACCTTGCAGGCCGCCATGGCCATCGCTTCGAACCGCTCGCTGCGCGCTAAGGCTCAGGATGCGCTGGTGGATTTGCAGATCGAGCAGTCTCGCTACCCGGAAGCTGAGCAGAGCATTGTCGATATTCTGCAGACTGAGCACGCCGAAGCCCGGCCGGATACCGCGCGCATGGCACGAAGCTATCGGAAGCTGGGGGCTGTGCGCCTGAAGAGCGGCCGCAATGCCCAGGCGCTGGAAGCTTTCCGCCAGGCGGCAGATCTTTCCGAGCGAGTCTTCGGAGCCGGACACGAAGAGACTGCCCAGAGTTTCGCCGAGCTCGGTATGCTTCACCGTCAGCACGGCGACCACCCCCAGGCTCAGGTTTTTTTGCGGCGCGCTCTCGATATCTATCGCGACGCCTCGGGGCTGGATTCGCACGAAGCCACGCAAGGGCTGTCTCATCTGGCTGCGTCGCTCGAGGAATCTGGAGATCTGGACGGAGCGGCGGGCGAGTTCGAACGCCTGCTGCAATTGCGTGCGCGGCTGGTGGGCGTGAATCCGCTCGAAAACGCCGAGACGCAGGTTCGGCTCGCCGGACTCTATCTCAAGGCCAGGCGGACCGGGCCCGCCAAGGAACTGTTGAACTCAGCGATCAGTGTTTTGGAGCGCAACGGAGGACAGCCGCTGGCGCGGGCGGTTCTGATGCTGGCCGTGGTCGAAGAACAGTCCGGACATCCGCGGGAAGCGGAGCGCTGGCGTGAGGTCGCTTCGAATTTAGCGGGCGCCGTTCAGTAAGTTGCGGCGAGTTATTAAGTCGCTTTTACCAGCCTAGGTCTCGTAAATATTACGTACATTCGCGGATCGCGAGCAACCATGATCCGCCTCATGCCGGTACAGCGCCAGGCGGGACCGCTCGGCATCATCCCAAGCCGTTCGGCAAATCCGGCGAGCTTCATTGGCTCGCACCTCTTCGCCGGTATTTACAAACGCAGCCATTTCCCGCACGCTCGCGGAGTAACCGGTAGCTGCATCGGAGTACTCGCGGAGCAGGCGGAGACGTTCCTCGCAGATCGTCGGCGGATCGCTCGGCATCCAGTTTGTACGCTCTAAATTGTATCAGGCCGCCGGCGGACAGTCCTCCGGCACTCTGCTAAAAGCCGTTTTCTGATATGTCAAGAGCAGTTCGCACGGCTCGCAACGCTTGGAACCAGGAGTGCATCGCGGCTCTTCGATCCCTCCGCTGACCTATCAGATCGCGCGCTGGAAACTGTTGACAGCTTATTTTTCACGTGTTAGCATGCGTCATGCGTTTACTACTAGCGGTTGTGCTGCTGCTTGTCCCTGTCTGCCTCAGCGCCCAGGATAAACCTAAGGGGCCGCCACCTCCACTGAAGAACATCAAGATTTTGACCGGCGAACCGAGAGAGCAGGTCATTATGACGATGCGTGCGTTCACTGTTGCGCTTGGCGTTCAGTGCGTGTACTGCCACGTCCAAGGCGATTTTCCCAGTGATGATAACCCCAAGAAGGAAACTGCGCGCATGATGTTGACCATGGCGCGCGACATCAACTCCAAGTTTCCGGATGGGAAACGTCACGTCAGCTGCTACACTTGCCACCGTGGCGCCACCGAACCGGCCACAGAACCCCCGGCTGCACCGGCGCAATAGTTAGTCTTCGCTGGAATCGTCGGGACGCGTAATCGATTTATTAACCATAAGGCGCTCATGGGTGCTGTCACCTGTGAGCGCTTTCGTTTTTTGGAGCCCATCTTGTTTTCTTCGGCCCTCCTAAGGTTTCACCGTTACAGGCCGCCGCGCGCGTGGCTGCATGCAGAGCAATTTTTCTGAATCGTGTAGTCCAGTTGATATGCCTGATGTATAATTGCTGAGGCCAATCAGGCAGACACAAATCCCACACATCACGGAAAGACAATAAGGAGAGACGATGGTTAGTTTGGCAGATGCACGACGCGTAATTGCCGCGGCGGAGAAGAAGGCTGCGGAAATCGGACAGCCCATGAATATCGCGGTAGCGGATGGAGGCGGCAATCTGGTATCGCACGTCCGCATGGACGGAGCATGGATCGGCAGTATCGATATTTCGCAGAAGAAAGCCTATACGTCGCGTGCCTTCGACATCGCGACCAAGGACTTGGCCAGCCACTCGCAGTCCGGCCAGCAGTTCTTCGGAATCCATGCTTCCAACAACGGCAAGATCATGATCTTCGCGGGCGGCATTCCGCTGAAAAAAGATGGCAAGGTGGTCGGCGCCATCGGTGTCAGCGGCGGCTCGGGCGACCAGGACCACGCCGTGGCCGAGGCAGGCGCAGCCGCATTCTAATTTGACCAAGAAGTCGAAAGGAGATTCTAATGGCAAGTAATCGAGGCGTAGTGTATCTCGGACCGGGCAAGGTGGAAGTCCAATCCATCGACTACCCGAAATTGCAGAACCCCGCGGGCAAGAAAATCGACCACGGCGTGATCTTGAAGATCGTTACCACCAACATCTGTGGCAGCGATCAGCATATGGTGCGCGGCAGAACCACCGCGCCGTCTGGCCTGGTGCTCGGGCACGAGATCACGGGAGAAGTGATCGAGAAAGGCAGTGACGTCGAGTTCTTGAGCGCGGGCGACATTGTTACCGTGCCGTTCAATATCGCCTGCGGGCGCTGCCGCAATTGCCGGGAAGGCAAGACCGGAATCTGCCTCACGGTGAATCCGGCGCGTCCCGGGGCTGCGTACGGCTATGTGGATATGGGCGGATGGGTCGGCGGCCAGGCGGAATATGTTCTGGTTCCGTACGCCGATTTCAATCTGATTAAGTTCCCCGACAAGCATAAGGCTCTGCATAAGATCAAGGACCTGACCATGCTGTCGGACATTTTCCCGACTGGTTATCACGGAGCCGTTACCGCGGGCGTGGGACCGGGATCGGTGGTTTATGTCGCGGGCGCGGGTCCGGTCGGATTGGCCTGCGCGGCGTCCTGCCACTTGCTGGGAGCCGCCGTGGTGATCGTGGGCGACATGATCCCCGAGCGGTTGGCGCAAGCCAAGAGCTTCGGATGCGAAACCATCGATCTGAAGAAAGACGCTTCCCTCGCCGATCAGATCGCGCAGATCGTCGGGACTCCGGAAGTGGACTCAGCCGTCGATTGCGTCGGGTTTGAGGCTCGCGGGCACGGACACGACGCGGGCAAGGAGCAACCGGCCACGGTGCTGAACTCCGTGATGGAAATCACGCGCGCCGGTGGTTCCATCGGCATCCCCGGTCTCTATGTCACGGGCGATCCGGGCGGCGTGGATGCCAACGCGAAGATCGGCAACCTCGGCATCCGCATCGGGCTCGGCTGGGCGAAATCCCATTCGTTCCATACCGGCCAGTGCCCGGTGTTGAAGTACAACCGCCAACTGATGACGGCCATTCTGCACGACAAGGTGCACATCGCCAAAGCCGTGAACGCCACCATCATCGGGTTGGACAGCGCGCCGCAGGGTTATCAGGATTTCGACAAGGGCGTGGCGAAGAAATTCGTCATCGATCCTCACGGAACCGCTGCCAAAGCGGCGTAAGCTTGTCCGTAAGTTCCTCTCGGTAGGGATCGTCTTCCGGCAACTGCCGGAGATTGAAATCCGCCGTGAGCAGCGTGGATTGAACCGCTGCCGTCAATAATGCGGCAGCGGTTTCTATGTCCGCCGCTAGTAAGGCGTGAACCAGGGGCTTCGCTTGATCGCAAAGCGCCAGGCCTTCTACGGCGGCGCGCGCGACATCCATCGGCACGGTAAGCATCTCGCGCGAACGTTCGCGGTATGCGACGATATCCCGGTCGGCCAGCCGCGAAAGTTGCAGCGCTTGTTCGCGCGCTTGAGCGATCAACGATTCCACGAACGCGCGGTCGCCCGAAAAGTTCTTGCGCCTGGCAGCGATCGCCAGAACCTTCGGGAGTAAGCTGAGCGCGAACGCTCCGCTCACCGCGGCGGTGCTCACTCCCGCTGGAACGGACTCCGCGCCGGCCAGACGATCTCGAAACTGCGCTAGCGTAGAATCCCAGACGGAATCCGGCATTTACGACAAGCCGATAATCCGCCCGGTGGCCGTGTCCAAATCCACGTCGTAGTAACCAGGCCGGGTGGAAAGCCCTGGCATGGTCGCCATCGTCCCGAGCAGGGGATACAGAAAACCCGCACCCACGCTGGCGCGAATGTCGCGCACCGGCACTGTGAAGCCGCTGGGTGCGCCTTTGAGCTCTGGATCGTGGCTTAAGCTGTATTGCGTCTTTGCCATGCAGATCGGCAGTTTGTTGAACCCTTGCCTGGTGTAGAGCTCCACCTTCTTCTCCGCCTCCGGCGAATACGTCACGCCCGCACCGCCGTAAATCTCTTTCACGATCTTTTCGATCTTCTCCTTGATGCTCAGATCCAGCGAATAGAGGAAATGGAAATCGCTCTTCTTCTCAAAGGCTGCAATCACGGCCTTCCCGAGTTCCACCGCACCCGCACCGCCTTCCGCCCAATGATTCGAAACCACGGCGTCAGCGGCGCCCGCTTCTTTCGCCACCCGCCGCACCAGCGCCACTTCGTTGTCGGTATCGTCCTTGAAGCGATTCACCGCAACCACCACCGGAATCCCGAACGCGCGCACGTCCGCAATCATGCGCACCAGATTGCTGCAGCCCTTCTCCAGCAGGTCGAGGTTCTCCTGCGTATACGCGTTCGCCAGCGGCTTTCCCGCCACCACCTTCGGCCCGCCGCCGTGCATTTTGAGTGCACGAATGGTGGCCACCAGCACCGCCCCGTCCGGCGTCAGCCCGCTGTAGCGGCATTTGATATTGCAAAACTTCTCGAAGCCCATGTCGGCGCCGAAGCCGGCTTCAGTCAACACGTAACCATCCGGTCCAACCAGCTTCAGCGCAATCTGATCCGCCACAATCGACGAATTGCCGTGCGCGATATTGGCGAAGGGTCCGGCATGCACGAACGCGGGCGTGCCCTCGATGGTCTGCATCAGGTTCGGCATGATGGTGTCTTTCATCAGCACTGTCAGCGCGCCGCTGGCGCCGATATCGTCGGCCGTGATCGGTTCGCCGGCCTTGTTACTGCCAATCACCATGCGCCCCAACCGGTCGCGCATATCCGCCAAATCCGTCGCGAGCGCCAGGACGGCCATGATCTCGCTGGCCACCGCGATATCGAATCCCGTGCTCCTGGTGAAGCCCTTTTCTTCAGGACCCTGGCCGATCGTGATGCCGCGCAGCATTCTGTCATTCGTATCGAGTACCCGGCGCCACGTGATGGTCTCCGAATCGATGTCCAGGCGCGCAAACCGGCTCCGCTCTTCGGGCGTCAGCTCGTTGGGATCGGTCTTGGAAATTCCAAGCTTACGCAGACGGCGCAGCATGACGGGAGAAAATTTCCTGCTCCCGTCTTTGCCCGGCGGGCACAGGCGCTCGAACATCTGTTCGTCGGTAGCGCTACTTTCATGGAACATGCGCGCATCAATGGCGGCCGCGAGAAGATTATTGGCGGCGATGATGGCGTGAATGTCGCCCGTGAGATGGAGATTGAACTCCTCCATCGGTATGATCTGGCTATAGCCCCCGCCCGCAGCGCCGCCCTTGATGCCGAAGGTAGGGCCCTGGCTGGGCTGGCGGATGCAAGTGAATACCTTCTTCCCCAAATGCGCGCCCAGCGCCTGGCTGAGGCCAACCGTGGTTGTCGTCTTGCCCTCGCCCAGCGGCGTGGGCGTAATCGCCGTAACCACGATATACCTCCCATTCGGCGAATTCTTCAGCCGGTCGCGAATCGAGAGGTGCACTTTAGCTTTGGTCTTGCCATAGAGGTCCAATTCCTCGGGAAGAATCCCAGCTTCGGATGCAATCTGGTGAATGGGAAGGGGCGTGGCGGCTTGCGCGATTTCGATATCGCTTGGCACACGCGTCAGGATGTTCGTTAGCTTATGCGGCATGCAATCCACCATTCTAGAACAAGAGGGGATGGTGGCTGCGCCCTATCGCGCGGAGTGATCGTCGGTATAACCGGAGTTATACTAATGTTATGAAGACCGCCGTGTCCGTTCCCGATGAACTTTTCCGCCAGGCCGAAGCGGCAGCGAAAAAGCTGCGCATGTCCCGCAGTAAGCTCTATGCGACTGCGCTATCGGAATTCCTGGACCGGAAGCGATCCAAATCGATCACCGCGCGCCTCAATGAAGTTTATTCGAAGCACGATTCCAAGCTCGATCCTGTTTTGGAACGCATGATGCTCGAAATCCTCCCGAAAGAACGTTGGTAGTGCATGCCGGACGTGCGGCGTGGCGATATCTGGTGGGCGGACTTGCCACAGCCGCGCGGTTCCGAACCTGGATTCCGGCGGCCGGTGCTGGTCGTGCAGGCGAATCAGTTCAATGAGAGCCGCATTCGAACCGTTCTCGTTGCCACAATTACCGGCAATGTAGCGCTCGCCGGCGCACCCGGCAACGTTCTGCTCCCCCGGCGCTCATCCGGACTCCGCGATGAATCGGTGATCAATGTTTCTCAGCTAGTGACAGTCGACCGCGGCCATCTCGTGGATCACGTCGGCAAAATCCCGCACAGAATTCAGACGCTGGTAGACGATGGCTTGCAGCTGGTATTGCAGTTGGGAAGCGTTGCCTCTTAGCGGGCGGATTCCGCCGGTTCGTGCGATGGCTGCAGATTGCCGATCGAGATCAGCGGCTGGGGATGCTCCGGCCGGCTGTCTTTATTGAGCAGGTAGTTGATGTACGAACTGGTGCCTTCAAGCGCCCGATTGCGCGGGGGAATATAAGTCTTCAGCTCGTCCACCCGATGGGCTGCCTGCGCCCGGTCGTACACCGCAACCCAAATGCATGCCTTCTCCGGGATCACCTCGCACTGGCCGTTGAAGGTCCCGCCACATGGGCCGTTGCGCAGGTTCTTCGGACACGTCATCGGGCAAACGTATTCCATCAAGCCCAGAACGCAGTTGCCACAGGCCTGGCATCCGAAGACCGGTTTCTTAAATGACAACTCGGCGCTTTCCACGGCGTGCGCCAGCGCAGGACTATGGTCCATCCAGCGCAGGATGGGCGTTGCCACCGTGCGCACCACGCCCGGCCAGTTTGCGGGCTCACAAATGTCGAAGAGCTTTTGCGAGAATTCACGCGGCTTGGGCGCCGGCTTGGGCGATTCATAGAAATAGAACCCGCCCTTCTTCTCGCCGTAGCTGATCTCCTCCGCCAATTCCTCCCAGCGCGGCGCTAATTCTTCCGCCCGCCGGATGATCCCACGGATACGCTCGGGTTCGTGCGTGCCTCCGATATAAGCGCCCGCATATCCCAGGCCCTTCGCGATAGCGGCCATCTTCGCCGCGCGCTCCAGCCTGGCGGCCAAGCCCTTGTCCTCCGCTTTCGCTTCTTCTTGAATCTTCGATAGCAGTTCCGGCGACACCCAGCATCCCGGCGGATCGCCCTTCGACATCCGCTCCGCCGCTTTAGGAGGCAGGACGTAAACGTTTCCGATCACCGGCGTCTTCAAGCCGCGCTCGTCGAGATAGCGCTTCAACTCCCGCTGTTTTCTTGAATCAAAACCGAGCTGAGTGATCGCAAAATCGGCGCCCGCGGCGATCTTTTTCTCCAGCTTCAGATATTGATACGCGCAATCAGCTTCCGTGTATTTGAATGGCGACACAGCCGCCGAGATGTAGAACGGCCAGCGGCCCGCCGCGCGCTGCTCGGCGAGGGTTTCCACCAACTGCACCGAATCGCAGGCGAACGGAACCGTGCCGAGTGCAGCGCCCTTCGGCCAATCGCCAGTGATGGCGAAGACGTTCTCGAGGCCCAGCGAGATCAGGTCGTCTAGAAACTTGCCAACTTCGGCCGGGGTCTTACTCACGCATGTCAGATGAACGTTGGGATTGAGACCGCGCGCTTTCGCGATGGCAGCCACGCGAACCGGATCGTGCCCCGCCGATCCGCCCGCCCAACTCGTGATCCCCGCGCCCACCACCTCAGGAATCCCCGCAATTCCCGCGGCGATCTCGCCGAGCTTTTCCTCCGTCATCGAGGCGCTGGCCACCAATTCCACCATGTAGCAAAAACGGCCGGCGGTCAGCGCGTCCCGCAATGGATTCGCGGCGGACATGTTACCTGCCACTATTTTTCCACCTTGATTACTTCCCCACCTTGATCACTTCCCCAGTTCCTTGCGCACGATGCGCGTCCCTTCCACCATCGCTTTCAGTTTTGCGAACGCCACGTCGCGCGACAGGTGGAACAGCCCGCAATCGGGAAGGATGAAGATGCGCTCCGCCGGCAACACGGTCAGCGCTTTTCGAATCCGCTCCGCCACCATCTCAGGCGTTTCGATATCGTCCGTCTTTACGTCGATCACGCCCACGCCCAGCTCGAAGTTGGTGTTGAACTCTTTGAACAGATCCAGGTCTTCCCCGCCGCGCCGCGCAAACTCCAGCGTCAATTGATGCACCTTGGCTTCCATGATGGCCGGAAACAAATAACGATAGCTGCCTTCCCAGGACGGTTTGCCATAACGGTTTCCATAGCAGATGTGTACCGCGATCTTCGCGTCCACTCCCTCTACCATGGTGTTCAGAGCCTTCACACACCACGGCAGGTCTTCGGGAAAGCCCGAATAATAAGGCTCGTCGATCTGGATGTACTTCGCGCCCGCTTTTACCAGCGCCTTCATCTCCAGGTTCATCACTTTGGCGATGTCGATGGCCAGCGCTTCTTCGCTCGGGTAATACTGATTGCGAATCCGTTTGCTCAAGCAGTGCGGACCGGTGATGCAAAACTTGGTCTGCCGCTCCGTAAAGGCTTGCAGAAAGCTGAAATCCGGCACCAGACCCAGCGACGCCATGGGTAGCTTCCCCTGCACCACGCTGTCGTAGAAATCGTAATAGAACTTCTTGGAAGACCGGTCAATCTGTACTCCCGGCAACCGTTCCACGAAGTAATCCACCATGTTGTCGCGGCGCGGCTCGCCGTCGGTGACGATGTCTAATCCAGCAATTTCCTGGTCCTTAATCGCTGCTTTGGCAGAGGCATCATAGATCTCGTCCAGATCGTGACGGCTGATTCGCCGGGCAAAATATTCAGTCTTCAGGCGCTCCAGCCAGCCCGGCATGGCGTAGCTGCCGACCATCGTAATAGGGAGAGTGGGATTCATTTAATCTCGTCGGGTTGTATAGAGAACGGAAGTGCGCGATCCTTTGCGGTATTGGAACGGAGCGAAACGCACGTTGTATCCGGCGCGCTCCGCCACCTCTTTTAGTAAAGCACCATTAACCCAATTCAGCAGCGAACCATCCAGTTTTCCTGGACCGTAAAAGCCCAGCCGGTACTGATCCAGATCGGTCACGAAAATATCCTGCACTTGCAGATATCCGCGCGGATGCAGCAGCGGAAGCGTGTTCAGAAAGCTCGCTAGCGCTCCCGAGCTCAGATGAAAACGAAAATCGCTGGGCGCTTCCTTGAGGATGTCCTCCACCTTGGTTGCGTCCAGGCCCTGCGGAAAAGGAAAGTCGGGAAGATCCTCCACCAGCACCAGCCGCTCTTCCAGACGGATGGCGCTCCAAAGGTCCATCCAAAATGCAACGCCGCGCGCCGGATCGCCCAGAAACTCGGTGCTGCCCGACAACAAGCGGTTCACCGTGGAGCGCAGCTTGTCGGGCGGAATCTCGAACTCCGTTCCCAGCCGCACCACGTCGGCCATGGGAAGATAAGCGCGCACCTGCACGAAATAGAGTTTGCCGTCGCGCCGCACCACTTCTTCATCCGGCAGGTTGTCGTAAACGTTGGTGGTGTGTACCTGCATGATCTTGTGCCGCAGGAATGACAGCGTCTTCAGCGGATTCATCGCGTCCAGCACCAGGAAGCTGCACAGGTCGGCGTGATCCTCCACCGCGGGCCTCGACATGTCCAGAGTCGCCAGAGAATAATCGCCCAGCAGGACCCGCAGCTTCGGATAATAGTCGGTTCCGCGCTCCTGATCCACGGTTTTGAACTTGGTGAGCCACATGCCGCAGCGCGTTCCCGTCCCCACGCCGATTTCGAGCAGATAGATTTCCGGGGGTAGCTGATTCTTAGATTCCAGATCCTTCAACAAGGTCCAGAAATCCGCCACGCTATCGGCGATGGCCTCCGGATTGTGCCCATCGGAGGCGCCGCCCGGCAGCGCCTGCTCGTACCCCTTGCCGGTCGCAGCCTCCCAATCGTGCAACCTGGTCCAATAGAGCCTGTTGAAGTCCCACACGATGCTCGACTTCATGGATTGGAACTGTTCCAGCGGCAGCCGATCCTGATTCTGGGGTTCCGGCGCATTGCTGTGGGCTAGGGCGCGCAGCAGCGCGGCACGCAGGCAGCCCGGCACCACCTGCCGTGTGTCCACATGCACGTCCATGATCGGAACTTGTTTGCCTTGTTGGTTATAGCCGTGGGTTGCGATTACCACTTCGCGGAAGTTCTGCTTGTATTGAATCCAATCCAGCTCTATTTGGAGGCGGGCAAACTGGGACTTCTCAATGTGACCTTCCTCCAATAGCGTGTACATGGTTCCAATTACGTCTTGGGCGCTGGTAGCCGCCGCTTTGCCTTGGAGGTGATTGAGTTTGACAATCATAATTCTTGCGAGAGCGTCAAAGTTATATGCTAGCGCCACTCTGCATGCAAAACTGCGGGTGGCTCGGTCATTTTATCTCATTCGGCCGCGATCTTCCTACGTCGACGCTTAACGGCCTCGGCGTGACTCTGGAAGTTGCGACGAAATTTTGAGCGCTATCTAGCGCTTGCCTATGGCTTTTGTCAGGATCAAGATGTGCTGCCGCGGCAGCGTCTCAATCACCTGGCTCATTACAAACCCTTGTGGCTGCAGTTCCGCCTTCACTTCCGCCACGGTCATCTTGTGCTCTTCGCGAATCGGCACTTTCGGATCTTCCTTGCGATATTCGAGCAGCACCAGCCGGCCATCGGGCTTCAACGACTCGCGGATTTTGTCGATCATCTCGCGCGGCTTCGAAAACTCGTGATACACGTCCACTAGCAGCACCAGATCCATCCGCCCCGCCGGAAGCTTCGGATCGGCCTCCTCGCCCTGCACCGTCTCGATATTCGTGATGCCCGCCTTGGCCGCATTCTCGCGCAACCGCCGCAGCATCTCCGGCTGAAGATCGTTCGAGTAGACCTTACCGGTTGGCCCCACTCGCTTCGCCATCCGCAGCGACATATACCCCGTGCCTGCGCCGACATCCGCCACAACCATCCCCGGTTTGAGCGCCAGCGCATCCAGCGCGCCTTCCGGATTCTCTTCCTTCTCCCGTTCCGGCCGGTTCAACCAGTCCGCGCCCTGCACCCCCATCACGCCCGCGATCTGCCGGCCTGTAACCGGATGCTCGCCCTGGCCGAACAACAAGCTCGCCGCGCCCAGCGCAAGCAGACAGGAACGCCGCGTCATCCACATACTGGCGTTGTATCATAACGGCATGGGGCGCCGTTGGACCGTCATCGCCGGCCTTTTTCTCCTTGCAGCCGCCGCTGCGCCCGCTCACGACATCATCACCACTGCCATCACTTGGGATCGCGAGATTTCCCGCATCGTATACGAACGCTGTGCCTCCTGCCATCACGAAGGCGGCCAGGCTTTCTCGCTGATGACCTACGCCGAAGCGCGGCCTTGGGCCGTCGCCATCAAAGAGGAAGTGCTGGAGCGCCGCATGCCCCCCTGGGGCGCGGTGAAAGGGTTCGGCGATTTCAGTAACGACCAGGCGTTGACGCCCGAGCAGCTCGAGCTCATTACCAGCTGGGTGGGCGGCGGAGTGCCGGAGGGCGAAGCCAAGGATTTGCCGCCGGAGCCAAAATTCCTAAACGCGGATCCCGCTGCTCACCACTCTATGCTCGCGAGCGGCGAACTTACGCTGTCGAAGGACTTTTCACTCGCTGGGCTCTGGCCCAAGAACATTCCGGACGACGCTGGATTCCAGGTCACGGCTGAGAGACCCGACGGCAGTATTGAGCCGCTCATCTGGTTCGAGCATTACCACGCGAAGTTCAATCACCAGTTCTTCTATCGCGATCCGATCGACCTGCCCGCAGGCACCAAAATCCATGGCCTGCCGCCCGGGTCGTCCATCGCGCTGTTCCCAACCTCGCCGGACTTAGACCGAGCTACTCCAGCTCCTTAACCGGCACATCGAAGTGCGCGGTGTTCACCACACCCTTGCGCTGGAACTGCACCCACACCCGATAGGTCCGCGCGCGCGGGAAGTCCATGGTGAATTCCAGTTGCGGACCTCCATCGGCAATGAACGGATGGGTGTGGATCAGATCGATCAGATCGTCGCTCGCAGCCAGCATGTGCGCCCAGACCCCGATATATTTCTCGATTCCGTCGGCGGGAGACAACTTAAAATAGATCAGGGTCTTTTGCGTAGCGATCGGCTGCGGCGGATCGGTGGTCATTTCCACCTGCAGGTTCTCGGCTTGCTTGGTCGAATAATCGCGCGGAATCGAAACCGGCGGCGGAGGCGCTCCCTGCACTAAAACGGTCTTCGCGATCAGTTGCGGCGTCGCGCCATCCGGGTAAAAATCGCCCAGTATGCGATACATTCCCGGCTTCGGAAACGACAGGTTATAAGTGAAGTCGCCATCCGGCTGAAACACCGGATGATCATGCACGAAAAATTGCAGATCCTGGCTCACCACAAACATGTGGAACAGCTTCTCGTGAACGATCTGGAAATCCTTCACCTGCCGGTCCTTCCAGGGATCGTGCACGCTGAACTTGAGCTGCTCGGTCTGGCCCGGCTTCACCGCGCGCGGCGCCAGTGTCAGGTCCATGTGGAATTCCACCGGCTCCGGGATGCCCTCGCGCAGCTTCATGCCGCAGCGCCGGCAAGTGCCGGGCTGGTTGGAGCGAACGTCCGGGTCCATGGGACAAACAAAAACCTTGTCTTGCGCCCACAAAGAGCCTTGACCCCACAAGAACCCGAACAACGTCAACAGCAGAAGGACACGGACTGCTGCACTCATGTCTTAATAATCGCACACGCCCCGGCCTGCCAGCCCAGGGGCTCAAGCTACTTCATGGGTGAGAAATCCACTGGATCCATGTAGGTGGAGTCCACTTTCTCCACCAGTTTCGCGTCGCCCGTCTGGGATTTGATCATCGCCTGGAACTCGGGGTCGGCCTGAAAAGCGGCCCAGTGCTTCTTGGCTTCGTCCCGGCTGGGATGCGCCAGGATATAGACGAACGTGTTATCGGCCACCGGTGCATCCGTCGGGGCCCAATAGCCCACAGCCTTCAAATCGTGTTTCGCGAACCACTTCGTCACCTTCTCTCGAAACTCGGCCTGTAGCGCCGTCGCCTTGCCTGGCACGGTATGATACACGCGAAGCTCGAAGACGCGATTGCTATCGGCCTTCACCTGGTTCAAATGTGCCAAGCGGGCAGTGAGCAGCGATCCCGCGGCGAAGGAAGCCAGGGCGATGCCGAAAACAGTGAGTGTCTGGCGATTGAGTGTCATGGCATGGGATGGTATCAGAAGCGCTGATCTGGGGTCAATCGTCTGGCATGTGGTTTTGGCCCTCACAGCGCCAATTCAGTTTCGTATACTAAAACACCATAGCCGAAAACGCCCAACTTGATCCGCGCTGGACCCTCCACTCATTGGTGACGGGACATTATCTTTCGCGCGCCATTTATGTCGCTGCCAAGCTCGGCATTGCCGACTTGCTGAAGGATGGTCCTCGGTATTCGGCCGACTTGGCGGAAGCCACTCAATCGCATGCTCCGTCGCTCCATCGCCTGATGCGCCTGCTCGCCAGCGCTCAAATCTTTGCCGAGACCGCCTCGGGACAATTTCGCCTGGCGCCCATGGGAGAATTCCTGCGATCCGACGCGCCCGGGTCTTATCGCGCGCAAGCGCTTTTGTTCGCTGGCCCTTTTCAACAGCGCGCCTGGAGCCGCCTCTTGGATATCGTTCAAACTGGCCAGGGCTCCTCTTCGAAGGCGCTCTTCCCGTTCCTCGCCAAATATCCCGAGGAAGCCGCCGTTTTCAACCAGGCTATGTCGAGCGGCACCGAGGCGGTGGCCCGCGCTTTCGTAGCCGCCTATGATTGCTCATCGTTCTCGACCATCGTGGAACTGGGCGGCGGCTATGGATCGCTGCTCGGCGCCATCCTCCTGCGAAGCCGAGCGGCGCGTGGCATTCTCTTTGATGTGCCCGAAGTCGCCGAGGCAGCCCGCCAGCGCTTACGAGAGGACGGATTGGCGGATCGCTGTGAAGTGGTGGCCGGCGATTTCTTTCAGGCTGTGCCCGGTAGCGGCGATGCCTATATTCTAAAGAGTGTTATTCACGATTGGGACGACGCCCGCAGCACGATGATCTTGGCCAACATTGCACAGGCGATGGCCCCGGGGGGCAGGTTATTGCTGGTCGAGATGCTGCTGCACGACCGTGTCGACCAAACTCCATGGAGCCAAATAACCGCCGAAAGCGATTTGAACATGCTGGTAAATACAGGCGGCGGCGAACGAACGGAAGCCGAGTTTCAGAGCCTCTTCGAAGCCGCGGGTTTCCATCTCACTCGGGTGGTCCCCACCCAGACACCCTGGAGCATTATAGAAGGCGTGCTCACTCCCGTTGCGAGTGACAACCAACATGGCAGGCCCTGAAGCGACCCTTGCGCCCCAACCGGTATCGGATGTCGATCCGAAACCGCTGGCAGAACTGCCGCTATTCACGCTGCACGATCTGCTCTGGTTGTTTTATTTGTACCCGCTTCGTCTGCTGGCGGCCATATTGCCACGCTGGTGCTTGTACGCCATCGGGAAATTGTCGGATCCGATTATTCAATTCCAAGCGCGCCACCGCAAGGCCAGTGCTGCGCTCTGGATCGCGCGTGTCTGCGACACCACGCCCGCCCTTGCGGAGCGCATCGCTCGCCGGTCGCTCTCAAACAAAGCGGTCCGCTATTTGGACCAACTCGTGCTGCTGCGCCCGTCCGCGGCCAAAATGCTGCGCTGTACCTCTATCGATGGCATCCAGCATCTTGAGAGCGCCCTCGCATTGGGCCGCGGCGTGATCTTGCTGGCTGGTCATTTCTGCGCAAATCGAGTCGCTGTTCGATATCTGGCTTCTCACGGCCATCCCGTACTCTCGGTTCACAATCGACGGCCATCCAACAAGTGCGAAGGACGGCTTGGCAGGCAATTCTTGCAGCCGCGTTCCATCCGCCTGCAGAGCCTCGCCTTCCCCGATCACGTGTATATTCAGGACCCCAACTGCAGTCTGAGCATCCTGCAGAGATTGCGCGCCGGCGGCTTAGCCGTCATTCATGCGGATGGACGTGGCAGAACCAAGGTGGTGGAGCATCTATTCCTCGGACGGCCCTGGCCCGTTCCTGCCGGGATTTTTGAGATTGTCCGATTGTCCGGCTGCGCTGTTGTCCCCATGCTGTGCCTCGGCCGTAGCGATGGTTTTCGGATCCGCTTCGATCCCATGCTCGACCTCGACCGCGCACCTTCACGTGATGCGTTCCTCTCCGCCAATCTTCCCTGTTTCTTGTCGGCTGTGGAAAGGCAAATCATTCAAAATCCCGAGGAGTGGATTCTATGGAACCATCAATTCTGAGCGGCGCCGGCTCCGGCTCGCGGGAGACCATGCATCGTATTCGGCGCGTTTTCGTCGAATCCCTGCATCTCAACCTCCCGGAAGAAAACTTCAGCTACGAAGATCAATTGGACGAAACCGTCGGGCTAGATTCGGTAGCGGTGATCGAATTCATCACCGCTCTCGAGCAGGAATTCGGCATGACATTCGAACCCGAAATGTTAACTATCGAATTGGTGCGGAGCATCCAGGATCTCGCCGCTTACGTTGATTCGCGCACGGTTCGCGCAAGCGGATTATTGAACGAACGCCGTGATTTCTGAACGCTTGCGGCAGGTTGCCGCCCGCCATCGCCACGAACTCGCGATTGTAGATGGTAGCGAACGCATCACTTTTGGCGACTTGTTGGAGCGCATCAACGCCGCTCGGGAGTGGCTGCGCGGTGAGCTTCATCTTTCTCCCGGCGACGTCATTGCCATCGCTCTCGACAACTCCTGGCCGTTCGTGGCGTGCTGCTTTGCAGTCTCCGAACTGGGTGGTGTGTCCCTGCTCTGTAATCCGCAATGGCGGGCAGCGGAATTGGCCGTTCTCGCCGAGCGCGTGGCGTTCCGGGCCGCTATCGTCGAGCCGCGTCTCGCAGCCGAGTGGAATCGCGCGCTTGATCCAATCCCGAATAGCCGCGTGCTTACCGCTGACTCGGTACCAGCCGAAGGCCAACCCGACCGGCCCATTCAGCCAGCGTCCGAAGACGCCCCTGTAATCTATTTATCCACGTCCGGTTCCACGGGTTTACCCCGCATCGTTCCGCGCAGCCATCGTAATCTGACTGCCAATGCTCGAAATGTGACAAGCACGCTGGACATCGGATCGGGTCACCGGTTTCTCTGCATCGTGCCTTTTCATTATTCCAACGGACTCAACAACAGCTTGCTCCTGCCGCTGCTGAATGGCGCGGTCATGGTCATGCTGCGTCGCTTTACCCCCAGTGCCTGTGCCGATCTCATCCATCGCGAACAGGTGAACACGCTGATTGGTTCACCTTTCATCTATGGATCGCTGGCCGCCAGCGTCGGCGACGCCTCCCTGCTTTCGAGTCTCAAACATTGCTTCACCGCCGGCGGACGCATTCCGGCCAGCGTCGTCGAGACTTGGCGGGCTCGCTTCGGTATTTCCATCCGGCAGCTTTACGGAATGTCGGAGGCGGGCGTCATCGCGATCGAACGGCCAGATCCAGCGCAGGCATCGTCCTTGGACCCACTGTCACCTGACGCATCGTCACCTGACGCATCGTCACCTGACGCAGCGTCACCTGACGCACTCATCGGCTCTCCAATTTTTGGCGTGGAAGTCGTCATCCTTGGGCCGGACGGCCAGACGTTGCAACCAGGTGAAATCGGCGAGCTAGCGGTGCGATCGGATGGCCTGTTGTCAGGTTATCTGGGAGAGCCGGAACCGAGCCGTGGCCTCTTTCTCAACGGCTTCTTCCGAACCGGTGATCTGGGCTGTTTCGATGCCGCGGGAAATCTCCGTCTGAACGGCCGAATGGGCCGCGTAATGAACATCGCCGGGGTGAAGGTTCACCCCGCGGAGATTGAGCGTGTTGTGGAAATGCTCCCGAGCATTGCGGCCTGTCACGTCGACACTGTTCCGAACGGCAGCGGGGGCGAAATGATTCGAGCTCGAGTGGTCCCAGGACCAGGCGCTCAAGTCACGCGCCGCGAAGTCGTCGAACATTGCCGCCGCCATCTGGCCGAATATAAGCTTCCACGAACCATCGAGTTCTTGGAGAGCAGCCCGGTAACCATCGGCGGAAAGATCCCTCGTTCCGGCCCCTCACCTGCCATCTAGCTTCCATTTGGCTTCCATTTAGGCAGGCCTCAGGCTATACTTTTCAAAACTGGACAAAAACTTGAGCGTGCCCTCTGGTTCCGATGCCGCAAGGCACCCTGGCCGGCAGCTGCTAATCGGTCTGGATGCGATGGAGTGGGAGCTCGTCCAGGCTTGGGCGCAGGCCGGTAAGCTACCCGCCTTTGCGCGTGTTCTCGAACAAGGCGCGCGCTTTGAGTTGTCCAGCACCGCGGCCCAACTGCCGGACACTGTGTGGTCCGCCATTTATTCCGGGCAAAATCCTGGACATTTCGCGAAATATTTTTACGTTCAGTACGACGCCGCCTCGGGCGACCTGCGCATGATGGATGACGATTCCATCGGCGCCACTCCCTTCTGGCATTATTTGACCGAAGCGGGCCGCAGGGTGTGTGTCCTGGATGTGCCGAAGTTTCCCCTCCGCCGCACCAATGGCGTCTCGCTGGCGAACTGGGGATCGCACGCTACCAAGACTGCCCGCGCCTCCCATCCTCCCGGCTTGCTGGAGGAAATCAATCGACGCTTCGGTCCGCACCCGGTCGGCGAATGCGATGCGGTGGAGTCCAGACCGCAGGCTTTGCGAAAGCTGCGAGGCAGAATACTGGATGGCGTCCGCGTTCGCGGCGAGCTGTACCGTTTTCTGATGCAGCGCGAAAATTGGGACGTATTTTTCGCGGCATTCTCGGAAACACATTGCTCCGGCCACCACTTCTGGCGGTACTTCGATCCATCCCATCCGGAACACGATCCGTCGGACCGCGCTGGGCTGGCCGACACCATGGAGAGCGTCTATCGCGCCATCGACCAGCAAATCGGCGAGATGCTCCATCTGGCCGGGCCGGACACGCGCGTGCTGATCTTCTCGGGCCACGGTATGGGGCCCATCTATCATGCTTCCTGGAACCTGCCGGAGATCCTCGATTTGCTGGGCTATGGCAAGGCTTCGGCGAAAACCGTCACTCCCCGGCCGTCCACATCCCAGCCTCCCAAGACAGCTGCCATAAATCCGTGGCGGCTTCTGAAAATGGCGGTGCCCGGCAAACTTCAATATGCCATCAAGTCGATTTTGCCTCGGCGCATTCAAAACGAACTCATGTTTCGTTGGTACGCTGGTTCGCGCGATTGGGCCGGCCGGCGCGCCATTGCGGTTCCCAACAACGATTCTGTCGGCGCCGTCCGGATTCTGGTTGAGGGGCGTGACCGGCACGGCAGGGTTGCGCCCGGCGCCGAATATCAGAAAATCTGTAACGATATCGCGGCCGCCTTGCATCAGTTGTGCGACGTGAAGACCCGGCGTAAGGTCGTGATGCAAGTGGCGTTCCCACATCAGGAATTTCCAGGCCCATTCGCCGATGGCCTTCCGGACCTGACCATTCTGTGGGACCAGAGTTTCGCCTGGCATGAGATCGCTTCGCCGGCGTTGGGCTGTCTCAAGATTCGTACGCAAGACAGCCGTAGCGGCTCTCACACGCCGCGCGGATTCCTTCTGGCCTCGGGATATTCAGAAATGCCGGCGCTGGATCTCGGCCGCGCGTCGCTTTATGACATCGCGCCCACGGTGCTCCACGCTGCCGGGCTGTCTGCTCCCGCCTCTATGCAGGGGCGGTCTCTCTTTGTAGAAGATGCGATGGAGCGTTCGACCGCGGTCTAGCGCCAAATACTCTCCGTTGCAATCCAGGGAATCGCGCATCCTTCCGCAACCCTTCTCCACGCACGTCCACCTTGAGCAGAAACAGCGTCGCGGAATTCTCCAGCCGCGCCCGCTCCAGTTCGGCGAACGCCTCATCCCGTCGCCCCAGCGCATCCAGCAGCAGCGCGACGAAGTACGCATCCACATATTCCCGTTCTCTGAGAGCCTGCAACTCGTCCAGCGTCGCAATCGCCTCGTCCCGCCGTCCGTGTTTTGCCAGATAAGTTGCTTCCACCGCTCGCAGCCACGGCAGATCCGGCGACATTACGCATGCCAGCCGCATTTCAGCCAGCCCTTCCTCTACCCGCCCAGTGCGCACCAGTGCTTCTGCGTATTGGGCGCGTCCGATATGTTGATAGGGATGTAAGTCGATCGAACTTTTGCCGCAAACCACCGCGGCATCGAACTCGTGCCGGCACAGCCGGATAAACGTTTCGCTCGACAACAACACCGGACACAGTGGATCCGCCGCACGGCCCCGGGCGATCGTGTCCAGCGCCGCATCCAGATGTCCACCGCTTGTATACAGCATCGCGAGGCGAACGTAGATCGTCCCCATCTTCGGTTCTTCGCTCAACGCGTTCAGCAACTCCGATTCCGCTTCGTCGAGATTTCGCTCGCAAATATGCAAAGCGTGGCCTCGGTTGGATCGCAGAGCAGCCGTCAAGCCTCCCAAAGCCACTGCCCGGTTGTGCGAATCCAAAAACTTGGGATACACATGGTTGGGGGGACGCATGCCATACGTGCACAGCAACAGGTAGCAAATAGACATTCCTTCGAACGCCCGGAAGTCGCTATGGTCCTCTTCAGCGGCCTGTTCGAAACAGGCCAGCGCCTTTTCGAATCCCTCACGCGTTCTACGCTCCCAAAGATGCCAGCCCTTTTTGATGAGATCCTCACCCCGAGGCACCTCCAGGCGGTATCCGAGCTTCGGACGGCAGCGGATCCAGGACCCGTATTCCTGCAGAACCTTCTTCACTTCGGCAACAGTGACCGCCACTGTATTTGGCGAAACTGATATGCCATCCCAAGCCTCACGGATCATTTGTTCATGATGCACGTACCTCCCGCTGTTCAGAATCAACACGTTAAGAACGCGGAAGGCCTGGGGCCTCAAGATTAGTTCCGACTCTCCGCGCTGCAGCCGCCGCGCCTCCAGGTCCACAGAGAAGGGTCCAAATACTGTCTGTTCCATACTACGATGCGATCAATTTCATCGTTTTTTAAGAGCGAGTTGTAGTGAATCTACCATAGAATCACCTCAAAGGCTAGACGCTGCTTTGACGCTATGGGTCTGAATGTAATGCATCTTCCAGAAAAGAAGTTCGAGGACCAATCGGCGCCCTTTCAGCGCTAGCCCGGAGTTCAAAGGAGAACCAGGGGTTATGAGATTCAGAAAGCCACTCAGTGTGTGGCTCGCAGTTGCTTCATTGCTAGCGCTGTTAGCCACGTTGCCAGCCGCCTTAATGGCGCAATCGGCCGGAACGGCAGGTTTAGTTGGCACCGTGACCGATCAGTCGGGTGCTGCCGTGCCGAACGTCAGCGTAACCATCGTCAACAACGGAACCGGTCAAACGCGCACCGCCACCACCGGCGTCGACGGAACTTACAAATTCAGCTTGTTGCCGCCCGGCGCTTACCACGTCCGGTTCGCGGTCAGCGGGTTCAAAACTTCCGAGGTTCCCGCAGTGATCTTGAATGTCACCGAGACCCCGGAACTGAACCGCACTCTCGAAATCGGGACTCAAAACGAACAGGTAACGGTAGAAGCCGCGGCCGAGACGCTGCAGACCCAAAGCTCCACTCTGGGCACTGTCGCCACCGGGGCTGAAGTAACCGGCCTTCCTCTCAGCAATCGCAACTACACACAGATCTTAAGCTTGGCCGCCGGCGCCAACGCCGCGGTGAATGATGCGCGATCGCTCGGCAAAGGCACGCAGGATATGAGCGTCAACGGCAACTCGCCGGGCTCGAACAATTTCCAGATGGACGGCGTAGGCATCAACAACATCGCGCACCCGGATACCGCCAACGATTCCAACATCTATGCCGGCATCGGCATTCCCAACCCGGACGCCATTCAGGAATTCAAGGTTCAGACCTCCACCTACGATGCGAGCTACGGGCGCAACCCGGGCGCCAACGTCAATGTGGTGACGAAGTCCGGCTCCAATCAATTCCATGGAACCGCGTTCGAGTTCTTCCGCAATGGCGACCTGGACGCCAATGATTTCTTCTACAACCGCGATACCTGCTCCACCCAGTACGCTGGACAGAGCTGCCCGCATCAAGTCTTGAACATGAACCAGTTCGGCGGCGTGATCGGCGGTCCCATTAAGAAAGACAAGCTCTTCTTTTTCGGCAGCTATGAAGGCACCCGCCAGAAAAACGGTGTCGCGCCCCAAGGTTTTACCGACGCTGTCCTCCCTCCCATTCCCGGAGGTGCGCGAAGCGCGTCTCCCACTTCCGCCTGGGCCCAGCAGTTGGCCGCTCTGAATTGCACAAATAGCAGCTTCGGGCCGAACCTGGACTGCAACGGATCCAACCTGAGCCAAGTGGCGCTAAACATCCTGAACTTGAAGCTGCCGAATGGCCAATATTACTTCCCGAGCTCGGGTGCGAACACCCTCAGCAACGTCGCCTACAGCATTCCGGCGATCTATAACGCCGATCAAACCGTGATCAACGGCGACTACCTGATCAACAGCAAAAATACGCTCGCGATGCGCTATTTCTACACGCGAGACCCGCAGACCATTCCACTGAACGGGTATCTCCCCGGCGAGCCGCAGACCGACTATTATTCGAACACCGATGCTTCCATCAAACTCACCACCATCATTACGAACAGCTTGGTGAACGAACTGCGTGGATCCATGCAGCGCAATCTGGCTCGTTTGACGGACACGCCCATCCCCGGCAGTACACCCAAGGATTTGGGTATCACGCCAATAGTCCCAGGCCTCCCGTTGACGCCCGGCATCGACATCCTCACCGGCGGATACACCATGTTCGACACCTTCAACCCAGCTTTCAGTCCCACTACCGCCATGCAAATCTCGGATCAGATTTCCTGGTCGCACGGCAAGCACACCATTCGCGCCGGTTACGAATTCGAAGAGAACCAGTGGAACATCGTCTATCAGGGTTTCGAGCGCGGCTGGCTCTTGATGGGTACGTTCAATGACTTCCTGGTTGGAGGTCCTGGCAACATCTACAGTTGCATCTTCTGCGTCGCCGGACCGGAGCAGGGCGTGGTCCACGGCTATCGATTGCCCGATCAAAACGCCTTCGTTCAGGATGACTACAAACTGAGCTCTAAGTTCACCCTGAATCTCGGCGTGCGTTGGGAATATGACGGAATTCTTAGCGACAAGTACGGAAACCTGACTAACCTGTGGACCAGCCAGTTGAATTCGGTTCCCGTTCCTCCCACCGGGCCCAATATGGGCGCCAATAATCTGGTCGGTTGGGTGGTGCCCAACAACTACAGCACGGCCACCTTTGGTGCAGTACCGGCGGGCGTGACGCAAAACGCCGGCAGCCTGCCCATCTCGAGTCATCCGCCCTATAGCAACTTTGCTCCACGTATTGGATTCGCCGATCAGATCACCAGTAAGCTGGTGGCCCGCGGTGGTTTCGGTATGTTCTATGATCGCGTCGATGTGGGCGCTCTGGTGCATGGCTTGGAGCAGGGCCCGCCCTATTCCGGAACGGCCGACGTTGGCTCAGGCAATCAGCAGACCCTCGCGAATCCGTTTCCGCTGACTCCTATCGGAGTGTTTCCGCAGCGCTATTTCAATCCAGCTTGCCTCACCGCGGCGCCCACGGCCGCGGCTCCTATCCCCTGCAACTCGCCCACTTATAACTCGTATTTGAGCGCGCCTTTCGTCTACCAGGACATTCACACGCCTCTGGTTCGCCAGTACAACCTCAATTTGCAGTACGAACTCGCGAAGAACTGGATTCTAGAGGCGGGCTATGTGGGATCCAGTGGAATCAACCTGCTGGACGCTTATCACAACTACAACACCGCGCAATTGGCGACGCCCAGCGCTCCCATCAACGGGCAGACCAGCAACAGCCTGCAAAACGTGGCCTTGCGTGTTCCCTATCTCGGTTATCAGCCGGTAGGCGTGCAGGGTACCGCGTTTGACGGGGAGTCGAACTACAACAGCTTGCAGGTTACGCTGCGGAAAGTCTATTCCTACGGCCTCTCTTTGCAGGCGTCCTACACCTACAGCAAGGACCTGACGGACATCAACTACTACAGCGGCGGCTCAGTGGGCGCCAACGTCAACAACGCGAGCAACCTCGCTCAGCAATACGGACCAGCCTACTTCAACCGGCCGCAGCGCTTCGTCATCAATTACAGCTACGACCTGCCATTCGGCAAACATGCTGGATTTGCAGGCAAGGCGCTCGAAGGCTGGAATGTGTCGGGCGTCACCACGGTGCAGGATGGTGAGCCGATGACAATCGTCGATCCCAATGCGGGCACCATCTACGGCACGTCTACCGCTGCTGCCACGGCGCAGATTTGTCCCGGATACAGCTATGGCCAAACCTTGTCCAGCGGAAGCCTCACGCAACGGCTGGGGGGGAACAGCGGAGGCCCGGGCTACTTCAACAATGCGGCGTTCTGCTCCGCTCCCACCGGAGGAATCTTTGGCAACGGAACGGGCTACGGCAATACGGGCGTAGGAGTGGTTCAAGGTCCCGGCCAATTCAACTGGGACATTTCCATTGTGAAAACCACCCGGCTCACCGAGCGCCAAACGGTGGTCTTCCGCGCCGAGTTCTTCAACGCCTTCAACCACGCGCAGTTCAACAATCCGATCGCTACGCCGGCTCCCGGCGAAGTGCAGCTCGGCCCGACGTTTGGTGAGATTACCTCCACCAGCGTGAATCCGAGAATTCTCCAGTTCGGGCTCAAGTATTTGTTTTAGTTCTTAGTTCAGCCGGGTACCTGCCCAGTAAAATATCGGCATGGTACCCGTGCTTGAAACTGAGCGGCTGAAACTCCGCGGCCATCGCATGGATGATTTTCCCGCATGCGCCGCCATGTGGGCCGACCCCGTTGTGACGCGCCACTTCGGTCACTCCTTCAGCGAAGAAGAATCCTGGACCAGGTTCCTGCGCTACTTTGGCCATTGGTCCGTGCTTGGCTTCGGCTACTGGCTGGTGGAGGAGCGTCGAACCGGCAAGTTCGTCGGAGAAGTAGGATTCGCCAATTACAAACGAGCCATCGAGCCTCCGCTGGATGCACCTGAAATCGGCTGGGCGCTGGCCGCGCAGTTTCACGGCAAGGGCTACGCCACCGAAGCCGTTCGCTCCGCAGTAACCTGGGGCGAGCAGCACTTCGGACCCTCGCGCACAACTTGCATCATCAGCCCCGAGAATCTACCATCTATTCGCGTCGCCGAAAAATGCGGCTACCAGGAGTCTCTACGCACGACGTATAAGGGACAGCCCACCGTCGTCTTTGTCCGCGAGCCTTGATCTTTCCCTCACCCGAATGGATTTTCATCCGCGCTGGGACCGTAGATGGAGGGAAGTGGCACTTCGAGCAATCGCAGATACACCGACAATTGCCCGCGATGATGATACCAGTGGTTGAACATGAGGGCCCGCAACATCGCGACGCGCGGCATCGCCATCACTTCGCGCCCCTGCACGCTCGCGCGCCACGTTCCCAGGGCAGCCGATTCATCCAGCCCGCCCAAATACTCCTGTGCGGCCTGGACGCTCGCATCTAGCGCCGCGAGAATCTCCTCACGAGTTTTCGGCATCGGCGGCGTGAAATTCGACGGGTCAGGTTCAAAATCGTCCACCCGCGCGATGCTCGATATTCCCATGGGGATGGTCGCGATGTGCATTGCAAGTTGTCCCAGCGTCATCGACTTCGGATGAGGCTTCCAAGCGAATTTGTCCGAGGGAACGCGTTCCAGCACTCGCCGCGTGGTGGCCGCCTCCTGGGCGATTTCTCCATTCATCGGTTCCATCATTTTGATCATTTCGTCTCTCCTCAGTCGCCCGCCGAAACCGTCTTCGGTTGTGCGTAGGGCTTCGCCAGATCTACCAACTCCCCGTCCACATACTTATCGTGGTGCCGAACCCACGCCATTGTATGCTGAAATCCATCCTCATCTCGTCCCTTAGGTGTCAGGTCCAGGAAGTTATAGACGCCCACCAAAATATCCAGCCCGCGCGCATAGGTTGAGTAGGTGTGATACACGCTGCCGTCTTTGTCCTTATAGAACACGCTCGCGCCCGGCGCTTCGTCGCTCGGGAACTCGGTCTCGGAATAGTTGTAGTACACCTTGCCGCTGGCCCTTTCCTCTTTGCTAAACGACGCGTGGTAGTCGTAGTTGAAATCGCTTCCATTCGACGACACCCACGGAAACCGCCAGCCCATGCGCTTCTGGAACGCTTCAATCTGCTCGATCGGCGCTCGCGATATCGCCATCAGCGTAACGTCGCGATGCGCCAGATGGATGAGGCTTCCATCGAAGTGATCGCCCAGGTAGGAGCAACTCGGGCAGCCTTCCTCCCATCCCGGCCCGAACATGAAGTGATAAACGATCAACTGGCTTTTGCGTCCAAATAGTTCCGCCAGCGTCTTCTTTCCGCTGGCGCTATCGAAGACGTAATTCTTCTCTACCTTCACCCACGGCATCTTGCGGCGCTCCGCGCTCAGCGCGTCCCTCTGGCGCGTGAATTCCTTCTCTTTGGCCAGCAGTTCTTTGCGAGCAGCCAGCCACTCGGTTTCGGACACCACTGGATGGTCTGTCATCAGCGGCTCCCTTCAGCCCGCAGCCGCACGCGGTCATTCATCTGGCCCCAACCGGGCGCGACGTGCATGCGGTGGTCCTCTTGGATGAGGCCGAGCGCCTGATGCCGGAACTTGATCAGCGTTCCTCCGTCTGCTTCGCTCAGACGATACTGCATGTTTGAGATCGCTGGATACGACATAAACAACGGGCCAGTGATTTCCAGCAAAGCCGGCCGCTTGATGGCTTGTACGTGTCCCCAGAAATGGCCGTTATTGTCGCCCAAATCGCGATACCACCGGCCGCCGGGCCACGGCTCAATTTTCATGGGCATCGGTTTGCCGTCGGCTTCATTGTGCGGCCCAAGCTCCTCCAGAAGCGCTGCGAATGTCACTTCTAATGACGCGCGGACGTGAATCTCCTGCGTGATGTTCAATGTCAGGTTGTCCATGGCGAGTGCTGTTGCGTTCATGCTTTCTCCTTGCTATTTTTCTCGGCTCTTTCCTTAATGCGATTCAATTGATGTGCCCAATAGCGCTCAAACGTGCTGGTCCACTCGTGCAACGGCCGGATTCCCTCGGCATTGGTTCGATAGAGCATCTGTCTTCCTTCCCTTCGCACATGCACCAGCCCGACGTCTTTGAGCACCCGCAAGTGTTTCGAGACCGAAGGTTGCTCCAGTCCCAAGCTTTTCACGATGTCCCCCACCGGACGTTCCTTGAGCGCGAGATAGCTGAGGATATCCCGCCGCCGGGGTTCGGCCACGGCGTTGAAAGCATCGGATGTAGTGGCAGCGCGGGGCACAAGGACATTATATTCCTATATGGGAATGTGTCAAGTCTCAGTGCAGGCCCTCGACGATCCACAATTCAGCCGGAGCGTAAAACGCCGAATAGGCTGAGCTCTCACAATCCGCACCTACTCTTATAGCCAGATTTCCGGCGAGCCCTGTCCGATTAGCTGGCGAAAATTCCTTCCAAAGAGTCTGCTCTCCGGTCTCGAGGTCCACCTTAAGGACCTTCACTGGCACATCCCCTGCTGCTTGATACGCCATCAGCGAGCGGTTGTCCGGACACCAGCGCAAGGGAGCGGAGTCGTCCGCCAGCTTGGGCAGGGTACGCGGCGTACCGTTGTCTAAAGGGTAAAGCACAATCTTCCCGTCTAAGCCGGCAACAGCCACGGATCTCCCATCGGGAGAAATTGAAACCGGATCCGAAGTGTTATAGTTTACGTTCTCCGGTGTGATCGCCCGAGGCGGACCGCCATCCAAGCTCTGTACGTAATAGCGGATGCGATGGCCCGGTTCGTTTCCCACAAATACGACCCGTTTGCCGTCGGGCGTCCAAGCCGCGCTCTGGTGATGGATTCCATCGTGAGTGAGTGCCCGCGCTTCTCCCGTTCCAGTGGGCAGCAAAACCAACTGTGAGGGCGCGCGCGTAGACCCCAATACCAGCGCCCACTTGCCGTCCGGAGAAATTTCGAGCGGGTACCCCGCGCCTAGCCGGACTGCTGCCGAACCGTCAGTGCCACGTAGATAAGTTACAAAATCCTCCCCGCTCCGGGCTGCATCCCCACCCTCGGAAAACAACAGAGACTTACCATCGCGGGAGATATCGCTGAGCAGAGAGAAATCGTGCCAGTACAGATCGGTCTCTTTCGAATCTACAGTCGGCAGATAGAAAAGTGCAACCGAAAGGACTAAATGGCTCATCAGCAGCCGGCCGTCTGGCGCAACATCGAGCACGTTAAAGTTTCCCGCAAGGTGCGCGACCAGACGCTGGCGTCCGGAACGATTGACGGCATACAACGAATTTGTGAAGCCATATGCCGCGGCGGTGAAAAGAATCTCATCGCCGGCGGCCGACCATGCGGGCCCACTGATGCCACCCAACCAAAACTGCGTGAGCGTCTTCTTGTTTCCCTTCATGTCCACTGTGGCAACGGAGCCGATGGCGTAACTTCCGAGAGGATAATCGAAGAAGGCGATCAGATCCCCTTTAGGCGAAATGCGCGGATTGCCAATGCCGCCTGCGGTCTGATACAGGACGTTTCCAATCGGAAACTCGAGTTGCTGATATCCCGGTCTGGCACGCACCACTGCGATGCGTTTTCCGTCGGATGACCAATCGGCGGAAGAAATGTCACCCGCCACTTGTCTCGGCGTTCCGCCCGAGATCGGCGCGCTAGCCAGCGTTCCGAAAACAGGGCCCAGTCTCGACGTAAGAGCCAGTGCCATTTCGTCCGAAGGCGAGACGCTGAGTAAACGAGCATTCAATGTCCCGAGATCCCGAGATTCCGGGTTCTCCGCCTGCGTGGAGTACACCCGGTACGGATTGCCATCCCACGAAGCGGAATACACGATTGTCTTGCCGCCGTTGGCAAACCGGCCGTTGTCGATGACGCCGCGCCGGAAAGTGACCCGCTGGAACGAAGGCGAAGAGGCGCGCGATGTCCGGCGGCCCGCCACGAACGCAATTCCAATCAAGCAGGCCACAGCGACGAGCGCAAAAATCATCGCGTATCGCCGCTGTGGTTTTTCCGGAATCCGCTTGGCCCCAGAAGAAGTCGTCCCTGAAATCGACTCCAGCGCGAACGCCAAATCCAGCGCGGACTGAAATCGCTCCTCCGGCTTCTTCTCCAAACATCGGCGAATCATCCGATCCAGAACCGGGGGAAGCGCCGCGTCCAGATCCGGCGGCTCCTGCTTCAGGATCGCGTTCATCACTTCCACGCCCGATTCCCCGGTGAACGCGCGCTTTCCCGATACCATCTCGTACAGCACCACGCCCAAGCTGAACAGGTCCGAGCGCGCGTCAGCCACTTGCCCGCGCACCTGCTCCGGCGACATATAGCCTGCGGTGCCGAGCACCATGCCGGGATTGGTTTCGATCGGCTGCGTGGCAAGTTCGGTGGGATGAGAGCCTGAAGGTTTCAGCCCAGACTGTTTCGCCAGCCCGAAGTCGAGAATCTTGACCAGACCGTCCTTGGTCAGAAACAGATTCTCGGGTTTCAGATCGCGATGAATGATTCCTTTTGCATGGGCCGCAGCCAGCCCGCGCGCGATCTGGATGGCATAATCGATGGCCTTGCGGACAGGCAGCGCGTGAGTAGCAAGCCGCTCGCGCAGCGTCTCCCCTTCCAGCAACTCGGTGGCGACGTAAAACACGTCGCCCTCGGAACCGGCGTCATAGATGACTACGATGTTGGGATGATTGAGCGCCGCTGCCGCGCGCCCTTCTTGCTCGAACCGGCGAACACGGTCGGAATCACTGGCGAATGCCGCCGGAAGAATCTTCAGCGCAACCTCACGGCCCAGCCGTGAATCGCGAGCGCGGTACACCTCGCCCATGCCGCCCGCGCCAATCGGCGCAAGAACCTGGTAGGGTCCCAGACGCGTGCCGGTGGCTAGGGGCATGGAGGTTTGAACAATGTTAACCTATGTCCCGTGCGATCCGCGCTGCGTTCCCTTCGCCGCCGGCCCGCTTTCGCGCTGGCCGCGATTCTCACCATTGCCTTGGGCGTGGGAGTCAATACCGCGCTCTTCGGCGTCATTTACACCGTCCTCATTCAGCCGCTTCCCTTTCGCGATTCCGCCCAACTCGTGAGCATCTGGGAAACTCATCCCGCTCTGCCGCAGTTGCAGGTTGCTGCGCCCGATTTTCGCGACTGGCGCGCTCAAACCCACAGCTTCGACGCGGTGGCCGGGCACACGCTCTCGGCCATGAACACGGCAACATTGCTGGGCCAAGGCCAGGCCGAGATAATTCACGGCGCCATGGCCACCAGCAATCTCTTCCCTACGATGGGTATTCAACCCATCCTGGGACGCAACTTCAGCGACGCCGAGGAACGCGCAAAGCAACCAGTGGCCGTGATCAGCGAAGCCCTTTGGCGGCGCAAATTCGCGGCCGACCCCGCGATCGCCGGCAAGCAGATTCGCATCGACAACCAGTCGTTCACTGTCGTCGGCGTTGTCTCCAAGCGCCAGACTTTTCCTGAGTGGGCTGATTTCTGGATGCCGCTCTCCCTGCTGGGATCCGATCTCGAGGACAGCCGCAAGTTCCATCCTCTCGAAGTTGTGGCACGTCTGAAACTCGGCGTCACTGTCGACCAGGCTCAAAGCGAAATTCAATCCGTCGCTCGCCGGCTATCTCAGGCGTATCCCGCCACGAATGCAACCGTAGGCGCGTACGTCATTCCTCTGGCGCGCGAGATAACCGGCGATGTCCGTCCTGCGTTGTTGCTGGCGTGGGTGGCAGTTGGATTGGTGCTGCTGATGGCGTGCGCCAATCTCGCGCATCTCTTTCTGGCGCGAATGCTGGAGCGGCGCGAAGAGATGGCCATTCGTGAGGCGTTGGGTGCGGGATCACTCCATCTGATCCGTCAGATGCTTACCGAAAGCCTGGCGCTGGCGGGCTGCGGCGGACTGCTCGGTGTCGTGCTGGCGATTGGCACGCGACGGCTGCTGCCCTTCGATTCCAGCGGGTGGCAAGCGTCAAGCGGGTGGCAAGCGCCGGTGTGGCTGTTCGCGATTGCAATCTCGGTGGTGGCCGGTGTGCTGTTCGGAGTGCCGGCTTGCTGGCACGTCTTGCGCGAACGCCGTCTCAAAGTGTCCACGCGTTCGGTAGCGCGCGGACGGTCGCGGCTTGGATTTCTGCTGCTGGCGGGCGAGGTCGCCATGGCCTTCCTGGTTCTGGCCGGCGCCCTGTTGCTGGCGCGGAACTTCGCCCGATTGCTCGCCGAGGCTCCCGGTTTCGAAGCCCAGCGAGTGCTTGAAATCCCCAATCTTCCGCTCGATGGCGAGTGGGACAACAAGCTTGCTCCCGCGCTCTTGCGGCTCCCGGGCGTGCGAGCTGTCGCCAGTGTGAACTCCGCGCCCATGAGCTTGGGACCATCCGAGCACAGCCGCTTTGCAACACGATTCGGCATTGAGGGCCGCGTCTTTGAGAAAGGCAGCTTCCCAGTGGGTCTCATCCGCTGGTCGACGCCCGACTATTTTCAGGTGCTGGGAATCCCGTTGCGCCAGGGCCGCTGGCTCACCTCGTCGGAAGGCGATCAGAACCGTGTCCTGATCAATGAAACGCTCGCGCGCCGCTTCTTCCCGCGCCAAAACGCCGTAGGGCAACGCCTGATCTTGGGCGTCCTGGATTCCCAGCAAAGCTCACTTGAGATTGCCGGAGTGGTCGGCGACGTCCGGGAACTAGGGCTGGATCAAGAAGTGGAGCCGATGTTTTATAGTATTTCCACCAGTCCGGTGATGACGGTTCTCATCCAGACCTCCACCGATCCAATTCAGCTCGCGCCGGCTGTTCGCCAGGCGATTCAAGCTGTCGATCCCGACATTCCGATTTCGAAAATCCAACCTCTTGCGCAGAACGTGGCGGACTCGCTGGCTCGCCGTCGTTTCGCGCTCACGCTGCTCGGAATCTTTGGAGCGATGGCGGCATTGCTTACCGTCGCCGGAATCTATGGCTTGCTCGCGTATTCGGTGAACTCGCGCGTCCGTGAGTTCGGAGTACGGGGCGCGGTGGGCGCCACGCGCACGGATCTGGTCGCGCTGATCCTGCGCGAAGCCGCGACCCTTATCGCGCCGGGACTGGCGTCCGGCCTGCTCCTTGCGTTGATATTCTCCAGCGTGATGAAGAGCTTCGTCTATCGGCTGTCGCCGCTCGATCCGTTGTCCCTCGCGAGCGCCGCTGTCCTTCTCATTCTTCTGACCATGATTTCAGCCTGGATTCCGGCCCGCCGCGCCGCCGCGGTGGACCTGGCCACCGCACTCCGTGCCGACGGTTAGTTCCGCCGCTAAAAGCGCAGATGCAGCGCGATCTGGACCACGCGCGGGCTCACAGTCGTCGAAACCTGTCCGAACTGAGGGCTATTGATATCGGTATTCGGACTGGTGATGGTGCCCAAACTGCCGGTGCTCGGCGCACCAAAATTCGCATGGTTGAAGGCATTGAATGCGTCCATGCGAAGTTCCGCGTCCACTTTGTCCATGTCGAAGAACTTGAAATGCTTGGCGAGGGAAATGTCCAGATTGACGAATCCTGGTCCGCGAATCGCATTGCGGCCCAGCGTACCCTCGGTGAACATTCCGGCCAGGGCGGCCGCATTGGACTGCGCGGTTCCATCCAGCGCGTTCAGCGGCGCCGCGGAGAAAGCTGCCGCGTTGAAGAAATAATTGCCCGTGACCCCGTTGATGGTTTGCTGGTTGCGAGGGTTGTAGGTCGCAACATTCGGCAATACCAGATCGGCGCGCACTAAATTGGGATCTCCGTCTCCCGCCGGGCCTGGATCGGTATTGGTGGCTTGCAAGCCGGCGAGCACATCCAGTGGGAAGCCGGTGCGCCAGGTCATGATCGGATAAAGGCTCCATCCCTTGGTGAGCAGTTTAGGACCACGCTGCCAGGCGCGCTCGAAGGGGAGATCCCATCCTCCGGAGAACACCAACGCTTGACGCACATCGGTATCTCCAGAAGCCCAAAAGTAGTTTTCATCGTAGTAGGGCACTTGGCTGTTTCGTTGGCGGAAGCCCGAAACATTGTCGAGTTCGTGCGACCAGGTATAAGCAAATGTGTAAAAGGTATTTCCGAGCTTTGAGTTCGCGTAGCGCCTGGTAAGGCTCACTTGGAGCGCGTTGTAATTCGCCACTCCGACATTCTTGAATTCCAGCATTTGTGAGTACAAAGAATTCGTAGAATCCGGATCGTAAATTCGCGTGTTGGAGCCGAGAGGAAACGGATTGATGTCCACCAGTGAAGTCAGCTTATGTGCATCGTAGCCAACGTAACCAACATCGAGAACCATGCCGCCGGGCAATTGCTGCTGGACGCCGAGGTTGTATTGATATACATACGGCGTGCGGAGGTGCGGGTCAACCAGGTAGATGCCGCCGGTGGTGCCGAGCGGCTCCGACGCGGCAAAGCTGGCGGTAGAGTTGGGCGGGACCGACGGGAACCCGTTGGGAGTTCCGGTATTGTTGGTACCGAAGGGATTGGAAAGATAACCGGTAGGGCCCGACTGCGAGCCGGTCAAAGGGTTGAAATAGAGGCTGGGCTCGGCGTAGAACGGAGGGGCGCCATTGAATTGAAGATTGTCTTCGCCCTTAAGAATGTCATAGAAGACTCCGACGCCACCGCGAACCGCGGTCTTCGCGTTGCCGAAGACGTCCCATGCCCAGCCGAAGCGAGGCGCCCAATCGTTCTTGTCCGGGAAGTTTGTTCCTTTTGGCGCTCCGGGGTCGCCCGGAAAGACCAGGCCGGGAGGGGCATTCACAAAGCGCTGGCTCTGGTCGCCGGGTATAAAGCTAAACGATCTTCCTTGGGTGTCGTATTTCGGTTCGGCATACTCATAGCGGAGTCCGAGATTGAAGGTCAGCCGGCGCGTCATGTGAAAGTCGTCTTGCACATAGCCCGCAATCTGGTGCGTGCGAATGTCGCTGAGTGCATTGGCGGCCTGAAAATAGTTATCTGGCAGGCCAAGCAGAAAGTCGGCTAGATCGGTTCCGGATCCAGTCGCGGTTGACTGCCCAAAGAAAAAGAAGCTTCCGTTTCCATAGAAGTCATACTGCGTGTTGTTCTGATACGGAGAGAAGTACACGCCGAATTTCATATTGTGCTTACCCTTGGTCCAGGTAAGGTTGTCGTAGTACGCGTAAACCGTATTAAAGAACGTAGTTGGTCCACCGGGGTCGAAACCGGTGTACAGGCCGGTGCCGTAGAAAGAAAGGTCTGGAGGCCCGGTGATTATGTCGGGCGTGATGTTGATCCCGAGCTCTGCCGGAGTCACTTTGCTCAACGACGTACTCGGGACCCTCTGGTCGGTATCGGAACGAACCGCTGTGATCCGCCCTTCATTCAAAAGAGAAGGCGTGAAGATGTGAGTGTAGTTGATGTTCCCGGAATACGTCTGCAGGGAAGTGGTGGCAGTGTAGCCAGACACAGAGGCGTTGCTGAAGGGGCTGGTGAGTTTGGTGTCGTGCGCGCTGAACGTGGCCGATAGAGTGTCGCGGCTGGAGAGCGAATAATCGAGCTTGCCGAGATATTCATTCTCATTGTCGATGGCCGAAGCGGTCGGAAAAAGAACGCCGCTGGGCGAGGTGGGAATAAGACCGTACTTAAAATACGCTTGCGCTACTGGATCGATGCTAGAGGGGTTAATTATGCCCTGGGCGGCGAGATTGGCGTTGCTCTGGTAATAGGTGTTCCCCTGGCTGAGCTGCTGTTGAAGAAACGCCACGACGTTGGGATCGGGGCCGCCATTGACGGCTTGCGAAAAATTTCCCTGCGCTTCCGCCGGCGTGTAGGTCGGAGCTGCACCCTCCAGTTGCACCTGAGTCTGCTTCTGGCCCTGATAGGAGAAGAAGAAGAAAAGCTTGTTGCGCAGGATAGGGCCGCCGAAAGTGCCGCCGTATTGATTGCGCTGGAGAACCGCCCTGGGCTGGCCCTGTTGATTACTGAAGAAATCGTTCGCGTCGAAGTCGGTATTGCGGACGTAATCGAAAAGCGTGCCGTGAAACTGATTCGACCCGCTCTTGCTGACAATGCTGACGATTCCACCGGCGTTGCGGCCGTATTCGGCCGTGTAAGTGCTTTCCAGAACACGGAATTCCGCTACGGCATCGGGATTGGGATTCACCACGATGCTGTTGTCCAGCAGGTCGTTATTCAATCCGCCATCCAGCAGATAGGTCACCGAGTCCGTCCGTCCGCCGCCGATGCTGTAGTTGCCTGTCGCCGTAGAATCCGGATTCGTTAAGGTGACGCCTGGTTGAGTGGCCAGCAGATCCAGCGTGTTGCGTCCGTTGAGGGGCAGCTCGTAAATGGCTTCGCCGGTGACGGTGCCACCTACGGTGGAGTTCTCCGTCTCCACGCTGCGGGCGTTATCTTGCACTGTGACACTGGCCGTGGCCGCGCCCACCTCCAACGTCAGATCGACACGCAGCGTTTGATTGATTTCAAGAGCGGCGGTCGGCCTTTCGATGCTTTTGCTGAACCCCATAGCCTCGGCGCTCACCTCGTAATGTCCGATCGGAAGCTGTAGAACCTGGTAAAAGCCTTGGCTGTTGGTGACGGTTCTCTTACTGATCCTGGTGTCGAGGCTGGTTACGACGACGGTGGCTCCGGCGACCAGAGCGCCGGTCGCATCGGTGATGTTTCCAGCGATTTTGCCGGTGGCGTCCTGAGCCCAAGCAGCGGGCGCGAGGAGGAGCGACAACAGAGCCGTCAGGGAAAGATAGAATTTGTTCATTTCGATTCCTCAGTCAATAGCTGTAAACTTCGGACGGGCAAAACGAATCAGAGAACGCGAACGCGACGAAGCAATTCCAATTGCCGCGATCATAACATAAGCGCTCAATTTGTTGCTATGTCGGGTTTAAGCTTGACGGGAGGGTGGTCAGGCGGGAGTGCTGGAGGACGCGGGTTGCGGAGAACCCGATCCGTTGGACACGGGCTGGGCAGCGTAGGTGACTGTCGCCTGGGTGGGCACGGCCAGCGCGGTTCCGACGGATGCGACGGCATCCATGATGGAAAGAAAAAGATCCTGCTGTATCCGCATGAATTCGTCGCCGTTCAAGGTGAGGACGTAAATGAAGATTTCGACGTCCAGAGAATACGATCCGATGCCGACAAAACGGACCGGCATAGTGCCGCGTTCGAACTTGGGATTATCTTCGAGAAGTTTGGTGATGGACTGAAGCAGCAGCCTTACCTGATCCGGTGTTGTGTCGCGGCGCAGGTTCAGCGTGACATGGAACAACATCTTATCGCGCCGGTCGAAGTTTTCGATGGTCATGCCTGAGAAGGAACCGTTGGGAACCGTCACCAGGGTTCGATCCGGCGTTCGAATTCGGGTGGAACGCAGACCAATGTCTTCCACCGTTCCCATGCTGGCGCCAAACTTGCAAAGATCGCCGACCGAAACTGGGCGGTCGCTGATGACCGAAACGCTGCCGAAGAGATTTTCGATGGTTTTTTGAGACGCGAGGGCCAACGCCACGCCACCGATGCCGAGCCCGGCGAGAAGGGTGCTGGTGTTGTAGCCCCAGGTGCTGAGAACCGCCGCGACGATGAGCATAAAGATAAGGATCTTGGCTATTCGTCCGGACAATGGCAGGACGGAATGAGAAAATGCCCGATGCCTGGCTGCCAATCGTATCCGCAGATGGCTGACGATTACATCGATGATAACGGCGCAGAGCCAGAAGATTCCCCCAAAGAAGAGCACGGCGAGAACGCGCCCCAGGTAAAGGCGCAGCAGAGCCGAGGGTTCGAACCATTCCATGCCGGCCCGAAACAGCGATACCGACAGCAGCAGGCGCAGCGGGCCAACGAAAGTCTCGAGCAGGCTGCTGTTCCAATTGGGCGACCATCGCTTAACGCACAGGTCGGTCAGCCACAGCGCGACGCGCGAGAGCAGTTTGGAAAAGGCTGCCAACGCAAAGGCCAATAAGACCAGCCCGATCCAGCGCCACAGCGGAGTTCCGATGAATTGCAAGTTGACGAGCGGAAGAGGCAGGTGCCTTTCGATCGCCGAACTATTGGTCATCTGAGCAATCACCGGAATCCTTGCGATGCTGTCGGAAGAGAACAGCCAGACGGATAATCCAGAATGCAGGGTGACTCGTTCGAGGTCCAGATTGAGCGTCTGGCCGTCCACGTGAAAGGTATCGATTCGCTCACGATTGGGCGGCAGGCTATCCGAAAGGTCGCCTTCGGGATTCAGACTTAGATCGCCCACATCAAATTGAGTGTCCCGGTCCAGGATGGCTTCCAGCTCCATCGCGAGTTGGGCGCCGCCTTTCAGCCGCTGATCCTGGGGCATCTTGCGCAGGTCCAGGTATCGCCAGGCCCGGCCGTAGTTTTGGGCGTGGGCCGCTTCGAGAAAAGCCACGACGGAGCTTTGCGGAGAATCGCGATTGAGAGGATCTTTGGTTGCTTGCGGGCTTGCCGACGGGCCGGCCGCCTTGGTCCCCGGCAGAATTTGCGCGGAGGCGCTGAGACTGGAAAGCAGGAAATAAAAGACAATCCTAGCGTTCTTCATCGCAGCTCCAAGCTAGCACGTGAGCTGCCAAGGGCACCTGTAACCGTTAGCTTAGGCTTCAGACTTCCTCGCGGCCGCGGTTCTGCAAGACGGCGGCGGAAGTAGTGAGGCGCCCACCCGCAGCCGCAAATTCTGAAAACATCTCGCGAGCCTTTTGCTCATCCAGGGCCATCACTGCATCGGTCACGATCTCGACCGGCTTGCCAGTCTTTAGCAGACCAAACGCGGCGCAGCGCACACAGATTTCGGTGACCACTCCGTAGACCACGTAGCGATCCGCGCTGAGCTGCGCGAGCAGCGGTTCCAGACGCGGGCTGGTGAAACAATCGAGCTGCTGCTTTTCGATAAAGAACTGCTCCGCGCCATTGACCAAGGTGATGGCGGGCTTGTGCTGGCCCGTGGTTCCGACCACGCAATGGTGAGGAAAGATCTGAAATTCGGGATCGTCTTCCGAGTGCGCGTCCAGGGTGGAGATGAGCACGGGTGCGCTGCGATTCAACTCGCCGACCAGCGGCAAAATGCGCTCGGCGCCGGGCACGTAAAGGGAACCAGCGGGATAAACGAAATCAATCTGCGTGTCGATGTCGAAGAACACCGTTTTCATGCTGAACCTTTTCGTACAGCGTCAGCAGCTCATGGCTTTGGTCGACGCGATATTCCTGGCCGATATCGAAGAGGCTGCGGACGGCGGTGGGCAGACGCTTGACAGCCTCGGCGGCGTACTGGCGAGCCTCGCCGGCGGTGGGTAAAGGCTCGATCAATTTGCCGCCCAGCATGATGGGACGAACCAGGGCCTTGGCCTCCGGCTCACTGCCGCCACAACCCAGGCATTCCCACGAGCAGGCGATGACATCGTGGGCGGCGAAGCGGAACACTTGCTTGGCTCCCGGCAGCGTGTGTTTATCTTCGCTGAACTTGGCGGTGAAACGGCCGTCCAGTTCCACCAGTTTGTAGACCACGCCGAGGTGCGGCGAATCGGCGGATGTAGCCAGGTCGGTACCCACGCCGAAAGCATCGATGGGCGCGCCGGCGGCGGCGAATTCCAGAATCTTGTATTCGTTAAGATCGCTGGTGGCCATGATCTTCGCGTTCTTCAAACCAGCATCATCCAGGATCTTGCGCACCTGGCGAGAGAGTTCCACCAGATTGCCGCTGTCGAGACGCACTCCCCACAAAGGCTGGCCGAGCGAAGCAGCCGCCCGCGCGCCTTCGAGCGTGTCATAGGTGTCGATTAAATAAGCTGTCGCGTCTCCGAGCAGGTTCTGAAGACGCTCAAATGCCTCGGTCTCCGTCGCGAAGGACTGCACCCAGGAGTGCGCGGCAGTTCCAAAAACAGGGATGCCGTAACGGAATCCGGTTTCGGTGTTGCTGGTTCCGATGCACCCGCCAATATAAGACGCGCGTCCAGCGAGAACACCGGCTTCCGGTGAGTGCGCGCGGCGTGCGCCAAAATCCACCACGGCGCGTCCTCCGGCTACCTCTACGATGCGGGATGCTTTGGTGGCGACCAGCGATTGAAATCCGATGGTAGCGAGCAGGTAGGTTTCCGCGATCTGCGCTTCCATCAGCGGGGCGCGAACCGTCAGGAACGGTTCATTCGCGAAGATGGGCGTGCCTTCTCGCATAGCGAAAAGGTCGCCAGTGAAACGGAGCTGACGTAAGGCGTCAAAGAAACCGGGGGAGACGCGCTGGAATTGGGGCAGTCCGCGAAGGTAATCGATCTCTTCGTCGCTGAACTTGAGATTGAGCAGATAGTCGACGGCCTGAGCCAGGCCCGCAGCCACAACGTAGTTGCGATAGCGGGGAAGGCGGCGGAAAAACAGTTCGAAAGTGGCGCTTTCCTTAGTTTTACCGGCTTCGAAATAGCCGGCCGCCATGGTGAGCTGATAGAGGTCGGTGAGGAGGCCGGTCACTTAGTAAATATTGTAACAACCACTTACTCACGGCACGGTTCAGTTACATGTTCAGTTCGGCCGCGCGCAGCGCGAGGCCCATGGCCACGGAAGTGAATTCGTTGCCGGTACGGATTCGTTCCGGGCCGAACCGCAGGTCGAAGATGCGCCGCACTGCGGGCACTAAGGATGAACCTCCGGTCAGGAACACCATGTCGACGTCGCGGGCATCCACAGCGCAGGATTTTAGCAGCGATTCGACGCAGGTCTCGATCTCGATCAGCTCCTCGGAGATCCACTGCTCGAAAGCATGGCGCTGAACCAGTGCATCCAACTGGACGGCGCCCTCGTTAAAGATGAATTTTGCAGTCTCCTGGCTCGACAGATCGAACTTCGCCTTCTGCACCGATCTGTGAAGCTGGTAACCCAGATCTTCTTCGACCAGATCAATGAGTGCGGCTATTTTGTCGGGATAGAATGCTTGTGTCTTAACGCTGTTCAGCATATTCATCACCTCCCTGGTGCGAAGGAAAGACAAGTGATGCCAGCGCTCCAGCTTGAAATAAACCCAATTCGGAACGGGGAGCACCTTGTTGACCGAGCGCATCTCGGTGCCGGCTCCGAGCGCCGGCGAGACCATGTTGCGAATCACCTTGGCATCAAACGAATCGCCCGCCAGGCCAATCCCGGCGTTGCCGAGCAAGTCCTGGGAGGATCGGCCACGACGGCGGATGCTGGGTCCAACCCGGACCAGCGAAAAATCGCTGGTGCCGCCGCCAAAATCTCCAATCAGGATGAGCTCATCGTGATCCAGGGTGGACTCGTAGTAATGCGCCGCGGCCACGGGCTCCAATTCGAAGCTCACCGATTCAAAACCGGCTAAGTGAAACGCCTTCTCCAAGCGCTCCTGGGCGTATTGATCGTCGTCCGCGATCTCGGAGCCGACGAAGTGAACAGGCCGGCCGGCGACAGCCTCCCGGATGGTGGTTCCAAACTGCTGTTCGGCTTTCTCTCGCAGGTCCCGCAGGATGCACGCGATGAGATCCTCCAGGCTGCGGCGCTTACCGAACACTTCCGTGGTTTTGAGACTACGGCTGGTGAGGAACGACTTCATGGACTGTATGAGCCGGCCTTTATGATCGGCCTCCAGGTAATGCTCAATGCCTTCCGGCCCGCTCCAGGACTTGATCAGCAGTTTGTTCTGTTGCCTGATCTGCTCCAGGTAGAGCAGAGACCGGTAAGCATTCGTGATTCCACCAGCGAAGGGAAAAGCGGCCAGAGCAACACCCGAGCTGGGGTCGACAGTTGGATCAACCCAGGCGATGGAACTGTTGGTGGTTCCGAAATCGATGCCGATTGCGGCGCTTATTTCTTCACCGGTGGCGCGGGCTTCACGTCGGACGCGGCCTGCACCAGATCGTCGATGGTCTTGGTGTCGAGGCCGTAGATGGCGGGTTCGTTCTGGCGCTGCGCGACATAGTCCGGGCCTTGTTTTGCGATCAGGACCTTTTCAGTCAGCTTACCGTTGTTCGAAACCACGCTGATGTCGGCCGTGGATACACCGAGCGATGGCGTATCGAGAAACTTTGTGGCGGCGAGGTCACGCAACTTGTCGACGAAGGATTGGATACTGGTGCTGTCCATTTTCTTGCCGTTCGAGAACCAGTCGTCACCGCCCTTCTGGAAGTCGAAGGACTTTCCGTTGGCGTGCATTTGGATCTTGCCGGGATCGTTGAAGCCGAAGTCGAAGAGTTTCTTATTGCGGAAATCGTCGAGCGCTTTGTCCACACCGGCGCCTAGCTCCGGAGTTGTTTTGAAGACGCCGGGCGCCACGCTGGACTTCGCGTAATAGTCGTCCTTATTTTTGTGAATCTCGATTTCCTGCGTGCCGGAAGGGTCGGTCAGCTTCACGGTTGCAACCGGAGTGCCGGAGGCGAATGCCGCGGCCGCCTTCTTCGCGTCGTCATCGGAAAGCGCCAGATCCATCTTGGCGTCCTTCAGCTTTCGCAGCATCTCATCCACTTGCAGGCCGTCGGCGCGCAGTGGCTTGGGCTTTACGATCTGCCATTGATCTTTGTCGCGGCCAAACTCAATGTCTTGTTTCTTGGCGATCAATTCCACGCGGCTCAGCTTGTCCTGGTCGAACCTCAGCAGGCGCTTGTCGCGCAGGTCGTTGAGTGATTTATCAACGCCGGTCTTCACGTAGCTGGCCACGGTGAACACTCGCGGATCGCCATCCACTATTGCGTAGGAGCCGCTGTTGGTGGGCGTGTCGTCGCCAATTTTGAGCTTGCTGACCTTGCCGCCTTTCCCCGTGATGTCCACTTCGAGCATCGGGGCATTCAGGCCGTAAGCGGAAAGATTGGAGGCCTTATCTTCGACCACACGATCTCCGCTGACATTGGCGGTGGATGCCACTAACTGGCTGGCGGTATCCTGGTCGGCCGGGTAGGGCTTGGGCGCTGTGATCTGCCACTTACCGTTGGCTTTTTCGAGCACCGTTTCGTCGGCGCCCTTTTTCTTGAGCGTCACCTTGGTGATATCGCCCTCGGTGAGCGCCAGGATTTTCGGAGGTGCATCCGCGGGCGGCTTAGCCGCTTCGGCCGCTTTCTCTCTGTTCGAGAAATACAAGCCGACGCCCAGGGCGGCCAGCAGGACGACGGCGACTAAAAGACCTCGGATACGCATCGTGGCTGCCTCCGCTATCTCCTTTTCAGCCAGACCATGACGCCGCCTATGATCACGATCAGAGGAAGAAAGAACTGGCTGGTGGTTTGCACCATGCGGAATTGCGCGCGGGTTAAAGTGATGCGGCGGTCTTCAGGTTCTTTTGGCCGGATGGAAATGAGATCTTCATCCGACGACAGCCAGTTGACCATATTCAACAGGAGATTGCGGTTGCCGCTGAAACCGAGCGCCTGATTCGACGCCCAACTCGAATTGCCGATCACGACGAAGCGCCCGGAGCCGCTCGGCTTGGCGCCGTTGTAATTGCCCGCGACGGCCAAGGTGAACGGACCGTGTTTATCTTTGGCGGGATCGATACGAATCTCAGGCGAAGCGAGGTTCGAAGTGGCGAAACTTTCGGCTGACGTCGAGAACAATTTGGTGACGGTTGTTTTATCGGTGTTCTTGGTTTCGAGCGAGCGCGAGAGTGGAAAGGCCGTTGAGACGTTGGTGAGATCGTTCACGATGGGGTGCGAATCGTATTGCAGGATCACCGGCGCCGTGGGACCGCCGCCCAGCAACTGCGATGCGGCGCTTTCATCCAGGAGCAGGTCTTTGTCGGCGGTTACGCCCCAGCTCTCGAGCAACCCGGTGAGCGCGGCGTTATCCGCGATCGGTTTACGTCCAATTTGCAGCGGAGGGTCGAGCATGAAAAGCGCTTTCCCGCCGCCTTCGACGTATTTCTTGATGGCGTCCACTTCAGGCTGAATGTAATCGCCGGTTGGACCGGCGATCACCAGTAAGGTGCAATCGGCTGGCACTTCGGCTTTCTGCAGCAGATTGACGCTTTGAACTTTGTAGTTATCTTTGGTAACGATGGCTTGGAAGCCGGAAAAGCCGCTGTCCTGGGAAGAATCGTCCAGCCGGTGTTCGCCGTGGCCAGAGACCACGCAGACTTCACGTTCGCCGCCCTTGAGAGCGCGGATCAACGCGCCGGTGACGCCTTCTTCGTCGAACGTCTTAGCGTCTTCGCGCCGCGCTCCCACAGTCACCACCGCTTCGCCTTCGCGCGTGACGTTTTCGGCGCGCGCCAGAGTGGGGTTTTTCAACAGGTCGACATACTGGATGTGCAACTTAGGCGAAAGATTGTGGTAGCGATCGAGCAGATCCTTGGCGGTCTGCATTCCGTTGGCACGGTCGAAGTAACTGATGGTGACATCCTGCTGCAGATCGCCGACCACCTTCTTGGTTTGATCGGACAAGGTGAAGCGCTTATTCGCGGTTGCATCGTAGGACTTGTTGTAGCGGTTGGCGAGAAAATTCGCGACCACTAATACCGCCAGAATCACGATGATGTAAACCGTCGCATAGGCGGCGTACTTAGTCTGTCTGGTCTGCATCCAACTGTTATTCACTTACGACCTCCACCGCAGGGATTCCATGGAGCGAGAGGTGAGAAAAAGCCCCAGGAAGATCATGGAAAGGTAAAATATCGCGTCCTTTGTATCGAGGACACCTTTGGAGAAGGAGTCATAATGCGTGATTACGGAAAAATAGGCGAGCACTTTTGCCCAGGTCGCCGTTTCGTATCCCGACACCCACTCCAGAACCCATAGCAAGAGGCAGACGCCGAATGTAGCGGCGCCGGCGATGATTTGATTTTTGGTCAGCGAGGAGATGAAAGTCCCGATGGCCAGCAGGCCGCCCGCTTGCAATAAAAGGCCCAGGTATCCGATGGCCAGCGGCTTCCAATCCGGGTTGCCGTAGCGGAACAGGAACGCGAAGTTGATGGCGCTGAACAGGAGCAACACTCCGTAAAGCATCACTGCGGCGAGCCACTTGCCGACGATCACTTCGATGTCGCGAATGGGTGAGGTAGCGAGCAGTTCGATGGTGCCCAGGCGTTTCTCTTCGGCGAACAGGCGCATGGAAATCATGGGTATAAAAAACAAACCCACCACGCCGATGTTCGAGAGCAAGGGACGGATAACATATTCGTTCACGCTCATCGGCATGGGCTGGCCGCCCATTTGCGATTGCAGGCTGGCGGCGTTGAAATATCCGACGGAGTTCCAGAAGAAGAACCCAAAAATGATGGCAAACATCGTCAGCAGCAGGTAAGCTACCGGCGAAACGAAATAGCTGTTTAGCTCTTTTTGGGCGATAACCCAGATATTCCTCATTGGCTCTCTCCTTGCGCCACGGCCTCGACGGGTTCGGGCTCCTCGACTTTTTCTCCGCCGGTTAATTGCAGGAAGACTTCTTCCAGGCTCATAGCCGAGGCACGGAGTTCGTTCAGATTCCATCCGGACTCGACGATGGCGCGCGCCAGATCGCCACGAATGAAACGATCTTTCAAGCTCTCCACTTCGAACACCGAGCGGTTTTCTCGCGAGTCCTTCAGCACCACGCGGCTAACGCCGTTGACCGTTTCCAGGCGATGCTGGACGATCTGCGACTCGACAGCGCCGTTGCGGCCTTCCACTTCGAGCAGCACCGATTCAGCTCCGCGCGCGCGGGCTTGCAGGTTGTGCACCGAATCCGTCGCGACCAGCTTCCCCTTATTGATGATCAGCACCTGTTCGCAAGTCTGTTCCACTTCCGGCAGGATGTGAGTGCTCAGGATGATGGTGTGGTCGCCGGCCAGGCTTTTAATCAGATCCCGCGTTTCGTTGATCTGCTTGGGATCCAAGCCGGCAGTGGGCTCGTCCAAAATGAGAACGTCCGGATTGTGGATGATGGCCTGAGCCAACCCGACGCGCTGGCGATAGCCTTTCGACAGTTTGCCGATCAGTTTCGCGCGCACGTCGGCCACGGCGCAGCGTTCGGCCACTTCGGTGACGCGCGCGGCCAGCGTAGCGCCGGACATGCCTTTGAGCTTGCCGACAAATGTGAGGTATTCTTGCACCTCCATTTCGTGATACACGGGCGGAGTTTCCGGAAGATAGCCGATCCTTCTTTTCACTTCCATCGGCTGTTCCAGCACGTCGAAGCCGGCCACCGTGGCAGTGCCTTCCGAAGGCGGAAGGAAACAGGTGAGAATGCGCATGGTTGTGGTCTTGCCGGCGCCATTCGGTCCCAGAAAGCCAACAATCTGGCCTTTCTTCACTTCGAACGAAATGTGATCCACCGCAAGCGTGCGGGCGTATCGCTTCGTGAGGCCTTGAACTGTAATCATAAGTTAGTCTCGGAGGAACTGCGATGACTGGCCGGAAGCGCCTCCGAGGAGGCCTCCGATCAGGCTGCTTTCACATGATAAAAATCGCTGGAGGCGAATGTCAATTTGGCTAGGAGCTTGGGATTGGCTTAAGTCGCCTCGTTGTCTCGATAGGTTAGACGTTGATGATATCATTCCGTCAGGGCAAAACCCATGATTTGGATGCCCGCGTCGACATAAATTATATTGCCGGTGACGCCACGGCCCAGATCGCTGCCTAGAAAAACAGCAGTATCAGCCACTTCCGCTGGATCGGTATTGCGGCGGAGGGGGGCCAGCCGGGTTGAGCCGTCGAGCATCTTGGTGAAGTCACGAATGCCGCGCGCGGACGTGGTTTTGACGGCTCCCGCCGAGATTGCGTTTACACGAATGTTACACGGGCCGAGATCGGCCGCCAGGTATCGGACGGAAGCTTCGAGCGAAGCTTTGGCCACGCCCATTACATTGTAATGTTCCACCACGCGGGTGGAACCCAGGTAAGTAAGCGTCATGATGGAACCACCGCCGGGCTTCCCGCCATCAGCCGTTTTCGCCATGAGAGGCGTTGTGGCTCGCGCAACTGCAACCAGAGAGTAGGCGCTGACATCCTGAGCGAGGGCGAACCCAGCTCGCGACGTTTCAACAAACGGGCGGCTCAGGTCCTCACGATTGGCGAACGCGATACTGTGAACCACGGTGTCCAGCACCAGGCCCTGGCTATTCAGCTCATTAGCTAAGGCGTCCAGTTGGGCGTCCTGGGTTACATCGCAGGGTAGCACCTGCTGAACCTTGAGGCCGGCGGCCAGTTCCTCCACGGTTTGTTTTTGGCGCTCGCTCTGGTAGGTGAGGATCACCTGCGCCCCTTCTCGAACAAAGGCTTGGGCGATGGCGTGGGCGATGCTCCATTTATTGGCGACTCCGAGAACAAGGGCGACTTTGCCCTGCATCAGTTGGGACATGAGCTAACCATTGTATCGCGCGAGCCTGGTTCCGTTGACGCAGAGTCTTGTCTAATACAAGATGCGCCTACGCCGCCGGGGTGACTGCGTCGGATCCGCCCCACAGGTTCATGGTGTTGAGTTCATCGCGGCCGCAAGCCTTCAGGTAACAGAAGAGCTGAGTGCGGTAGGCGGCGTGGCCGCCTAGCACGAGATTCACGATGAGCGCCCCGCGAGTGGTTTTGCTTCCGAACATGTCCATACTGGCGCGGAAATCCGCATCGGTCCACGTGCCCAACAGGTTGGCGTATTGGCCGGATTGCTTTTGTATCGCCGCGACCGCCTGGTCGAACGTCATGCTCTTGGCGGCTGCTTCGGCCGGAGTCCAGAGCGCGCTCAATGTGGGCCGGTCGAAAGTCCCGGTCTGGATTACGGCAATCTGCGTTGGACCCATGACGGCCATGTACTGGAGCAGTTCGAGCGTGGTGCGCTGCGTGGGGCTGGGCCGGTAATCGAGCTTTGAGCGATCCACTTTCCCCGCCAAATGAACCAGGATGCGAACTTCGTTTTGGAGCGCGGCAATCAATTCATCTTTAGTCAGAACCATACCTGGAATTATAGCGGGCCGGCTTGCTAATCTTCGCGAATCTTAAGAATCTGGAAGAGATTGCTGTAGTCGTCGGTCCAGGGGCGCAGGTTCGGCCGGATGCGCGCGGGTTGAACGCTGGACGATTTAAACGCCGCGTCGCGGAAGATGGCCGCGTCGCTCGACACCAGAACCCAGTCGCTATTCGAGAAATAGTCCTTCTCTTCGTCTTCATCGTCGACGTCAATGGCGGCTTTGCCGAAGTCGCGTGCGCTGCCCGAGACCACGGGCACCAGGTCGAGATAACGATTCGACACATGCACGGCTAGAACGCCAGTGGGTTTGAGATGCCGGAAGTAGAGCGCGAACGCCTCGCGCGTGAGCAGGTGAACGGGAATGGCGTCACTCGAGAAAGCGTCGATGGCCATAAGATCGAATTGCTGGCTGGGCTGCGCTTCGAGCGTCAGGCGCGCGTCGCCCAATAGCACCTGATGGTCGGCCTTGCAATCGCCGAGGAAGGTGAACCAGGTGCTGGCGATGGAGAGCGCGAGCGGATTAATCTCGTAAAAACGGAACACGTCGCCAGCGCGGCAGAAGCTGGCGGTGACGCCGGCGCCGAGTCCGACAACCGCCACGCGGACAGGGCCGCGACGCTGCAAGTAACCCATGGCGCGGCCCATCCCCGAAAAAGGGCCGTAGTAACTGGTGGGCTCGTCGCGATGAGCGGCGTCGAGCAACTGAGTGCCGTGATTGATGGTGCCGTGGATCAAGCGGCGGACCGCGGTGTCTTCTTCGTCCGCGGGGATGTCGCGAACACGCAGGACGCCGTAGAAGTTGCGCACCGATAGACGGAACACCTTGTCGGCGCGATGCTTCTCATAGCCCAGATGGATGGCCAGGCCGACGGTGAAGGCCAGCATGGCGATTCGAACCGCGGCCACTGGAATCTTGCCCGTCCAATTCTGCGGCGAGATCCATAAAACGATAGCTGCGAGCAGGCTGCATGCCACCATCGAGAGCGGCAGTTCGAAGTAGGTGTGAAAAACGTGCGGCGCGAAGATGGCCACGAAGACGCCGCCTAACGTTCCGCCGAGCGAGATCATCATATAAAAGCTGGTGAGATAGCGCGGGTGAGGCTTGAGGCGCGCAAGTTCGCCGTGGCACACCATGCAGCAAACGAAGAGCGTGGCGACAAACGTGGGAATGGCCCAGGCGATGTTCGGATTGCCTTCGTTGGCGTAAATAGTGAATGCGGCGCCATCCAGCGCAATAACCAGTAAGGGCAGGAATACGGCGCGATTGTAGACCTTGTCGCGCTCGAAGCACAGGATAAAGCTGAGCAGATAAACGGCCAGCGGGAGCACCCACAGAAACGGAATGGGCGCCACGTTGGAGCTGAGATGGTTGCTGATGGCCAGCAGCAGCGTGGAAGCGCAGGCTGCGAGCGCGGTCCAGACGATGCGGATGGTCCAAGTGGGTGGGGGCGCCGTGGATCGAGCGTCCGGGGCTTCCGCAGGGGAATCGCTCGATGATCGCGGAGCCGCGCGCATCGCTTTCCAAGCAACTGCCGCGCAGATGACGACGAACAGAGCATAGACGCCCGACCATCCATACGCTTGCCCGTGAGTGGTGAACATCGGTTCCACCAAAACCGGATAGCTGAGCAGGGCGAGCAGCGAGCCGAAGTTCGATAGCGCAAACAATCGATAGGGAACGGCGCCGGGTTTGGCCGCCACGTACCAGGCTTGCAGCAGCGGGCTGGTGGTGGAAAGCAGCAAGTACGGAAGGCCGATGGTTGCGCTGAGCAGCAGCAGAATGCGCAGAGAGGGATCGCCAGCCTGCGTTGGCTTCCAGCTGGGAGACGGCAGGATGGGCAGCAACGCCAGACTTAGCGCCATCAAGGCGATGTGCAGCGTGGCCTGACGCTTCGGTTTGAGAGAGCGCGTGGAGCGGTCCGCGTAGAAGTAACCTGCGAGTAACGCGGCTTGAAAAAACAGGAGGCAAGTGCTCCATACGGCGGCCGATCCGCCGAACCAGGGTAGGATGATTTTGCCGATCATCGGCTGGACGGCGAAGAGTAGAAACGCGCTTAAGAAAATAGTGCAGGCATAGGCGAGCATTGCGTAGTAAGGAGCAATCATCGCATACGCCGCGCGAGGCTCGCACCGTTAGCGATTTCAGCGCGATCCTATGCTAGACTTTAGGCGGTTTGAGGCTTGCCCCTGTCGACTACCTGATCCTGTCGCTGTATTTTGTTTTCGTCCTCTCCATCGGCTGGATCGTGAAGCGCAAGGTTGCAACCAGCGCCGATTTTCTCACCTCCGGGCGCTCGGTCCCGGTCTGGATTACGAGCCTTGCGTTCATCGCCGCGAATCTGGGCGCGCAGGAAGTGATCGGCATGTGCGCTTCCGGCGCGAAGTACGGGATCATGACCGCGCATTTCTATTGGATCGGCGCGGTGCCGGCCATGTTATTCGTCGGCGTGTTCATGATGCCGTTCTATTATGGAAGCCGCGCGCGCAGCGTTCCTGAATATTTGAAGCTGCGATTCGATGAAAAGACGCGGGCTTTGAACGCGCTGACATTCGCGGTGATGACCGTGTTTTCGTCCGGCATATCGATGTACGCGCTGGGGCTTCTATTCGAGCTGGTGCTGCACTGGAGCTTCACCTCGTCGGTGCTGCTTTCCGCCGCCATCGTTTTGGTTTACACCTTTCTCGGCGGACTTACCAGCGCGATCTACAACGAAGTGCTGCAATTTTTTCTGATCGTCCTGGGTTTTGCGCCGTTGGCGATCTTCGTGGTGATGAAGACGGGCGGATGGAACGGCATGGCGGCGCGGCTGCCCGAGGTGATGACACATACCTGGCGCTATGCGGGGAGCGCATCCGAGAATCCGATGGGCGTGGAAGTGTTTGGTCTGGTTGCGGGGCTGGGCTTCGTGTTGTCGTTCGGATATTGGTGCACGGATTTTCTGGTGGTGCAACGGGCCATGGCGGCGGAATCCATGTCGGCCGCCCGGCGCACGCCCCTCATTGCGGCGTTTCCGAAAATGGTGATGCCGTTTATAGTGATTGTTCCCGGCATCGCCGCGCTGGCGCTCTCGCACATGGCGCTGGGCTATTCCATCCCGCTCAAAGCCAGCGGCGGGCCGGACTACGATCAGACGCTGACAACGCTGATGGCGCAGTTTTACCCGTCTGGCATGCTGGGCCTGGGGCTGACGGCGTTGATGGCTTCGTTCATGTCCGGCATGGCCGGCAACGTGACGGCTTTCAATACGGTTTGGACCTACGATCTATACCAGGGACATATCCGCAAGCACGCTCCGGATTCGCACTACCTGTTCGTGGGCCGCGTAACTACCGTGGTGGGAGTGGCGCTCTCCATAGGAACCGCGTACCTGGCCAGCCACTTCAACAACATCATGGACTTTCTGCAGTTGGTGTTTGGCTTCGTGAATGCACCGCTATTTGCAACATTTCTGCTGGGAATGTTCTGGAAGCGCGCCACCGGACATGGCGCATTCGCGGGATTGCTGGCGGGAACGGGAGCAGCGGCTGTGACGCATGGTTTGACCTTGGCGGAAGGGAAAGGCGGCTGGTTGGGCGCCGTTCTGCACACGTTCCCTTCTACCATGGCGCAGAACTTCTGGATCGCGATATTCGCCTGGTCGACGTGCCTGGTGGTTACATTGCTGGTGAGTTTGATGTCCGCGCCGAAGGTGGAATCTGAGCTTCACAATCTGGTTTACGGTTTAACCGCCATCCCGCACGAGGACGTGCCCTGGTACAAGCGGCCAGCGCCGTTGGCGTTGATTGTCATCGCGGCGCTGGTGCTGCTGAATGTGTGGTTCTGGTGATATGAGCGGCGTTTTATGAACGATCTGCGCGTGCCGATTGGAAGTTTCTTCGCGCTGGTGGGCGCCATTTTATGCGCCACCGGCTTGGCGGCGAATTACCAAGCCCCGCTCGAATTGGAGAACGTGAATCTCTACTGCGGCGTTTCGATGCTGATTTTCGGGGCCGTGATGCTGTGGCTGGCGCGGCGGAAATCGCGCTCGTAGCAGTCCGGTTCAAACAGGATTGGTATCATTTGTCTTGCGAACTCAGCCTCCGAGAACTGAGCCGCGTAGGCCTGTAACGCGCCAGGGTCGACGCCGCTCTGCATTTGATCCCAGCGTTGGATCGCGTGGCGCAGGCCGCCAGGCTGGTCGTAAAGCAGGCCTCCGAATTCAGGCACGATTTCGAGCGCGCCTCCTCTGGCCCACGCGATTACCGGTTTGCCGCTCGCCAGCGCCTCCACCATGGTCATGCCGAAATCCTCCTCGCCGGGCATAATAAACGCACGGCAACGCGCATACAGCTCCCGCAGGTCCTCATCTGAAACGCGTCCGCAGAATTCGATATTGGGCGCGGCCAGCCGCTTCAACGCCTTGTATTCCGGCCCGCCGCCTACTACCAGGAGCTTACGTCCATTCTGGTTGAAGGCCCTGATCGCGGCGTCCACCTGCTTGTAGGCGACCAACTCGGAAACCACTAAATAGTAGTCTTCCGGCCGCTTCCAATAGAATGTCTCCACCGCCACCGGCGGCTTCACCACGCGCGACTCGCGCCGGTAGGTCTTCCAGATTCTCCGCCGCACGTTCTCGCTGTTGGCGACAAATTCGTCCACACGCGCGGCTGTCGCATAATCCCAGAGGCGCAAGTAGTTCGTGAGCGGCGCCATCCAGGCGCGCTTCCAGCGGGATTGCGTCCATTCGTTACGATAAGCCGGATACATGTCCCACAGGTATCGCATGGGAGTTTCGCAGTAACAGACGTGGCGTGAGTTCGATGGCGCGATCACGCCCTTGGCGGGTCCAGATTCACTGCTGACAATCAGATCGTATCCGCGCAAATCGAAGTTTTCGAGAGCCATTGGCATCCAGGGCAGCAGCGATCGATACCCTTTACGCAGAGGTTGCAGGAACGATGCCCGCACGCGATGGCTGCGAATTGTTTCCGATACGCTGTCCGGATCGTAGAACAGCGTAAAGATGTCAGCGTCCGGCAGCAGGTGGCACAGCGCCTCCACCACCTTCTCGCCTCCGCGCATATTTAGCAGCCAGTAATGGACAATTGCGGTACGCATTAGCCAGAGCCCGACATCATGAGTATGCAACGCGTAAAGACGGGCCTTGTTTCCGCTTTGTACCTTTCTTGTAAAATCTCGGATTTTAGCGGGTTTACCTCTTGGCATTCGCTTTCTTGACCGCTACTCTGACAACGAAGCGTGCGGTATGCCCCAACCGACAACCCCTCAACTTTCAAGCATGGAAAAAGTGATTTCCGATCCTGTTCTTTCCGCATTCGAACTGCCGATGCGCCGTACCTTTTATCCGTTCGGCTTTCCTGTTGAACTCGAAACCAATTCGGCGGACGTGATCGCCGCGGCTTCCCAGGGCTGGGGCGCGTTTGAGCAGGCATTTGACGAAGCGCCGGTGCGCTTCAGTTTGGGAGTGACGGAGGGAACTGGGGATGCGCCCGCGCTCGACTCGGTAGTGCGGTCGCGCGAGCATATGATGTCGATCATTTCGGACCCCGAGAACTTCGTGGTGTGCGATTTCCATCGCGGGTTCGCTTTTGGATGGGTGACGCGGAACACGGCTGCCGACCATCCGCTGCTGCGCTATCGCTTCCTGATTTCGGGAGCCACCACCCTGATCGAGCAGCGAGCTTTTTCGGCGCTGCACGGCGCTTTGGTGGTGCGGAATGGGAGCGGGGTAATGCTGGCGGGCAATTCCTTCGCGGGCAAGAGCACGCTGGCCTACGCGTGCGCGCGAACAGGCTGGACCTATGTGAGCGACGATTGTGCGTTATTAGTCCGGGGGCGAGATGACCGTTATGTGATCGGCGATCCGCACAGCATCCGCTTTCGACCCGATGCACCGGAACTGTTTCCCGAACTCGCCGATCGCCTGGTAACGGTGCGGCCGAACGGCAAAGCCGCGATCGAGATTCTGACGCGCGATTTGCCGCTCAATATAGCGCCAGGCTGCAACCTGGAGCACATCGTGTATCTGGATCGCGATCACGCGGGCCCTGCGCGGCTTCGTCGAATCTCCAAGGAACGAGTTCGCGAGGACTGGCTGCAATACAGCGTGTATGGAACGAAAGAAATACTCGCAGCAAAGCGGCGTTGCCATGAGCGCTTGCTAAACGCATCACTTTGGGAAATGCAGTACGGCGAGCTGGACGATGCAGTGACGCGGCTGGAACGCCTGGTGGATTCCGAGCCTGATCCAGCATGACTCGTTCTGCTCCATTTCTCACGGCCTTCGTTCTTCCCGGGGCGTACACGGTTTCCGCGCAATACGATGGTTTTCAGGCAGTGACCGTGTCGCCCGTTTTTGTGGATGTGAATCAGAAGGTTCGTCTGGACGATGAGTCGTTCTTCGGCAAGGCATTCTCCGCGGGCGATCCACGGCGGATGCGATTCGCCTTGAGATTCGATTCTTGACGAAGCCGGCTCCACGCATACCGGCCCATGCCAGGGCGGTGCTGGAAGCGCTCCGATGTACGTCGCCGGATCGCGACGCTCTGCGGGGGTTGAGCGAGGACGCGTGGGAGCGCGCGCTCGGTTTTTGCGACCGTACACAATTGACGCTGCCGCTGGGCTTGGAATGCAACGAGCATTTGCCCGGCGCGGTTCGCTGCCGCATCGATCAAAATCTGGCGAATAACGCCGAGCGTTGGAACCGTGCCCAGGCCGCCTATCGCGAAGCAGCATCTGCGTTCCAGAGCGCAGGGCTGGATCACGCGGTTCTCAAGGGCTTCAGCCATTGCCCGCTGTTCGTTCCCGATCCACGCCACCGCTCGCAAGGCGATCTCGATTTGTTCTTTCCGCACGATCAGGTGGAGCGGGCGCGGGACATCGCGGCGGGATTGGGCTATGAGCCGATCCGGGAACACGACAGGCATCCCATCGATCACTTGCCCGCCATGATCCGAAAGACGGGCTGGGTTTGGCGCGGCGATCCGTTCGATCCCGAGATGCCGCTGTCGCTTGAGTTGCATTTTCAACTCTGGGATCATCGCACTGAACGGTTCGCGCCGAAGGGACTGGATTGTTTTTGGGAGCGACGGCAGAGCAGGGAACTCGAGGGACTGCGATTCCACAGCTTTCATCCGGCGGATGCAATCGCATATTCCGCATTGCATTCGTTGCGGCATCTGCTGCGCGGCGACACTCGTCTGTTTCACGTTTACGAACTGGCGCAACTGCTACATCGCCACGCGGACGATGCCAGGCTCTGGGATGTGTGGAGCGAACTGCAGGATCCATCCTTGCGATCGCTGGAAGCAATTTGTTTTTCTCTCGCGGAGAGCTGGTTCGCGTGCCGGTTGCCCGAGACCGCGCGGGAAGAAGTGGAGCTGTTGCCCGCGGACGTGAAGCGATGGCTGGCTACGCACGCTTGGTCTCCCATTGAGGGGCTCTTTCGACCGAACAAGGACGAACTGTGGCTGAATTGCGCCCTGGTGCAATCGGGACGCGATCGCGCGGCTGTAGTTCGCCGCAGACTTTTGCCCGAACGTTTGCCCGGCCCGTTCGGCGCCACGCATGTGCCAGAGAGCCAGATCACGTGGCGGATGCGCATGCGCAGCCGGGGTAGCTATCTAAAATATCTTGCGTCGCGGCTTTCGCATCATGCGCGAGCGCTGCCGCCAATGGTAGGGAGCGGAGTGCGGTGGTTCGGCGCCGGGCTGGAGCTGGGGCCGGAATACTGGCGGCTTTTGGCTTCCGAAGGCTTCTTCGACTTCGGAATGTTCGTCTTCTTCTTCCTCTACAATCTCTACCTGCTGAAGCTCGGTTTTCGCGAGAATTTCCTCGGGCTGATGTCCGGTCTCATGACCGGAGCGAACATCGCGGGTTCCATCCTGTCGGTGTTTGCGATCCGGCGTTTCGGCATGAAAAGAACACTGATGCTGTCGTTCGCGCTAGTGGCAGCGCTGTCCGCGTTGCGGGCGCTGGTTACATCCGGGCCAGCGTTATTGGCTTTGGCGCCACTCGCGGGTCTGGCATTTTCGGTGTGGCCGGTGGCATTGGCGCCGGTGATTGCATCCGTAACCACGGAGAAGAGCAGGGCGCGCGGATTCAGTTTCGTCTGCGCCGCCGGAATCGCGATCGGAATATTTGGCAGCTTGGCGGCCGCGCGACTACCTGGCTGGATCATGCGCCTGCACTGGGCCTCTTCCGAAATCGCGTCGTACCGGGGAGCGCTGCTGATGGGATGCGCAATTGTGCTGCTCTCACTCTGGCCGCTCGCTCGTTTGAAGATAACCGCCGCTCCTCAGCTGAACGAGCGCAAATTGCATCGGCCCAGCCCGATTGTTTTACGCTTCCTGATCGCCATCTTGGTCTGGAACCTCGGCACAGGCGTATTCAATCCACTTGCAACCGTTTTCCTGGCGCGCATGGGGATGCCTGTCGAGCGGATCGGCACCGTGTTCTCGTCGTCGCAACTGGCGCAAGTAGTGGCGATTCTTTGCGCTCCGTTCTTCTTGCGCAAATTCGGTACGGTCCGCGCAATCTGGGGGATGGAATTGGCCACGGCGCTCGGATTCATTGCATTGGCTGCCACCGGCGGTCCCATGTGGGCGGCTGGAGCGTACGCAGGTTATATGGCGTTTCAATATATGAGCGAACCCGGGATGTTCACGTTGTTGATGGACAGCGTTCCGTTGGGAGAACGCAATGCAGCGTCGGCTCTCAACTTTCTGGTGCAGTTCGCGGGACAAGCCATCGCCGCAACCGTCGCCGGATGGATGCTGGCGCGCTTCGGATATCCGCCGGTGCTGGCCGCGGGCGCGGCTATCTCGATTGCAGCGGCATTTCTGTTGCGCGCGCTGGTGGTGAAACCTGGTGAAAGTCTGAAGCCAGCGCCTGCAACAGGTTTGTAATGCGCTTTTGATACGCACCTACGGTGTACGATCTGGCCCAGGCTTGGCGCGCGTTCCGAACGGTTTCGCGCATATGATCCGTGTCACGCATCATCACGTCACTGATGCGCGCGGCGAGCGCTTCCGCCGAGGAACCACTAGTCAGGAAGCCGGTGACTCCGTCGATTACTGCTTCGGGAATTCCGCCCGCCGGAAATGCAACCACGGGCACGCCGGCGGAGAACGCTTCCAGCACAATGCGTCCCATGCCTTCCTGGCGCGACGGGACTGCCAGTAAATCCAAATCATGTAACACACGGCTCACGTCCTGCTGCCATCCGATGAACTCGACGGGCAGGCCGCGCGCTCGAAGGCCCACCGCGTCGACGTAGTGCCTCGACGCATCGAACTGACGCGCGCCGCAAATCACAAAGCGGGTCTGTGGGAATTTATCTTTTAGCATCGCGGCAGCGCTCACAAATTCCAGTTGCCCCTTCTCGGGCGAAATGCGGCCGACCATCCCGATGCGCCAATTCCGCTGGCGATCGAAATCGCGCTCGCGATAACCGGCGTCGCGAACGCCATTGGGAATTACGTGCTGCTTGCGATCGAGCGGCGTTAATACGGATTTGCTGCAGCCGATGAGTGTGGCGTCCGCGCGCCGAATGGCCCATCGGCCTAGCCGCAATGCGGCGCCGCGCAAGTGACTATGAACGTGGAAGACCACTGGCGCCTGGCCACGTGCCGCGAGAGCCGCGGCAGGCAACAATCTCGAACCATTCACGTAGATCAGATCGATGTGCGTGCTCGCAACCAAGTTGCCGATCCTGCGGACCTGCCGCCGAAGGTCGACCGCGAAACGAACCGAATCCGCTGCGGTCTTGCGCCCGGCGCGATACGGTCCACAAGGGATCTCTTCCACGTGAACACCACGCGCTTGAAGCGCATCCACGAGCGGGCCCCGGCCCGGGATCATTGCGTGAGGTTCCCAGCCGATCTCGCGCACAGCATCCACCGTGTCGAGAAGTGCGTGCTGTCCGCCGCCCAATTCGCTGAACTGATCGAGAAACAGGATTCTCATGCGGGGGCACGGGCCGCCAGAGCGAGCACGAAGAAGTAGACCGGCAAAACTCGCCAATAGGTGAGCAGATCGGCCGAGAACATTTGCACACATTGTCCCGCCCAGAAGCAGAACATCCAGGCGCCGGTGAAGGAGCGAACAGAATGGGGCGATCGCGCCGCGCGATACGTGGAGATGAGAATCGCAATATTGAGCGCCAGCACTGCGCACAGTCCCGCGATTCCGGTCTCGGCAAGCAGGGTGAGATACGTGTTGTCGCCAACCGCCTTGGCGCCGATGAAATCGGAGTAAGGCAAAGTCTTGTAGCCGACGCCGATGACGGCACGCCAGGGATTGGCGATCAGATAATCCGCCAGCGTCTGCCACGCGTCGATGCGCCCGGAGAGCACCGCGTTGGGCGACTCGGAAAAATACTCGAATGCCGCGGCCACGCGGATCCACGCGAATTGGGCGAACACCGGAAATGCGGCCCAGAGTATGGCGGCGCCTCCCAATCCAAAGACAGCCACGCCCGCCAGCAGGCGCCTCCATCGAATCCGATCGCGCCGCAGCCAAACCAGCGTTACGAGTGCCACCGCCAGGTTCACCAGGGAGGCTCTTGAAAACGACAGAACCAGTGCGGCTGCGAGCGGGGCCGCGCCGATGAACAGGGCCAGGCGAGACAGCGGTGTTTCGGTGGAATCACCCTTCGGTAGAAACAGCGCGACGGCGATCATCTCCAGAAAGAACGCGCACAGATTACCGAGCGTGCTGGCTTCATAGAAGAAACCTTGGGCGCGACGATACACGCCGCTTTCGAGCCAAACGAACTGCTGCTCATAGCCCGCGGGTGGCGAAAACTGGAAATAGAAATCGACGCAGGCGAACAAGGCGGAAAGCACGCCCGCCCAGAATAGCCACCGGATAGCGCGCAACGTGGCGCGTATGGTCAGGCGGCCGGGACCATCGCGAACATACAGGAAAATGTAAATGGAGATTCCGAACAACAACACACGCGCCAAGCTGGCCGCTGCAATCGCGACGCCTGAATTGACTGCCGCCATCGCCACACTGAATGCGAAGATGGTCCAGATGGCGATGAGCGACAATGCTAGTGCGTCCGGCTGAAAGCGCCATTCGGCCAGGTGCAATAAACCGATAAACAGCCCCAGGCCGGCCACCAGCATCGCGACATGCGGGCCGGAATCTCCCCAAGGAATCGGCAGCGGCGGAGTGAGGAGCGCGCAGCCCAGAAACAGGGCGAGCCAGGCAGTAGGCGTGCGGAGAAGGCGCCAAAAAATCAGGACCGCGACCAGAGGCGCGCACAAGAGCGCCTTCGAGGAAAGGTCAGGCGCCACCGCTAGTGCCGCGGCATACGCGCCTAAGCTCAGGCCCGCGGCGATATGTTTGCGGCTCCCAGATCCAGCCGCGAGGATCATGCACGCATCTCGCGCGACAGGGGCCTCTCATATCGAACCGGCCTTCTGCCATACACGAACGCGAAGCTCAGCCAGGTGATGGACAAGATCAAGGCCGCAAAGAGAGCTACCGCCACATTCAGCGATATGTTCGGTGAACTGGGACGCTCGGGGACGGTTCCGGGATCGATGATCCGCAGCTGCTCGGCGTGCGTGCCCGCCGTAGCGCGGGATTCGAGCAAGCGGGCCGCGACGGTTTCATAAGCCTTCTGCTCTACGTTGAGCGCGGCTTCCAGCGCCTGTCGCCTGGCGGTTCGGGCCGCTAATGTGGCGCTCTTGTCCTGAATCGCTTGCTGCAACTCACGCGAACGTTTTTCGAGAAGAGCGGCGCGCGCCTGCGCAGCGCTCCATTGTTCGCGCGCGAAAGATCCATCCTGCGGCTGCTGCTGGTATTCGGCCGCTTCGGATTGCGCGGCGATCAACTCTTCTTCCACTTTGCCGCGCAGTTGGACATCCGTGTCGATTTCCGACTGCAGCGATTCCACTGGTTCATGGGCGGCCAGCGCGTTCCAGGCGCCCTGAGCGTCGGCCAGGCGGCGCTGGGCCTCCGATACCTGTTTATCCGCCAGATCGGCAAAGTCGTGATCCGACGCCAGGCTTTCATGATGACTCATACTTACGGTCTCTTCGGCGATGTACTGCGCGAGCGCTTGAGCCACTTTCGGGTCGCCCAGCTTGGCGCTGACTTCGAGGACCTTGGTGTCCCTCACCTTGGAAACCTTCAGTACGCGATGTTGCAGTGCTTCCAAGGGCTGCGCCTGGCCCTGGCGTAAGTGGAACTTTTCGGCGGCACGCGCAAACAAAGTTTCGCTGTTGCCGAACAGCTCATAGGTTTTGAGCGACTCCAGATACATGGCGCTTACCGCTGTGGTGAGCCGCGCATCGCTGCCCCCGGGCGGCTCGATGATGATGCTGGCGGTAGCGGTGTATTGTTTCGGCAGCAACAGACTGACGATGACGGCGAGCAGCACCGCTGACGAACATGCAATTCCGATCACGGGCCAACGCCGGCGGAGATAGTCCACGTATTCGTAAGGATCAAATGATTGGTTATGGGGCGACTGGTACATGAATATTGTTACCGCCGGAGGGCCACGCTCGTCACTTCGATTATGATCAGGTCGTTATGCTATCGCTCGTGCCGCTGATCGCGGCCCTGGTTCCGCTCCTCATAACCCCAGGCGCGCTCGCTTATTTCGATATTACGCCAAAAATAGCGCTACTTCTATTGGGAATGACGCTAATGTTGTCACAAGTGCGCGCAAATACGTACAATGCGCGCACGCTGTTGAGTACTCGGGCGGGGAAGTGGCTGGTGGGATTACTCGCCGCTGCATGGATGGCTCACGCCATAGCCACTTTGGCCTCGTCCAATCGTCTGCTCTCCCTGAACGGCGGTTCCTGGCGGCGGATGGGACTAATTCCAGAGACCGGATTGCTGCTCTTTGTCGTAATTGCCGCGGGCTGGCTGACGGGAAAAAACGATCGCGTGCGCCTGCTGCTTCGAGCCGTAGCCGGGGTTGGCGCGTTAGCCGCGGGTTACGGGATCGCCCAGTATTTTGGGTGGGATCCATTATTGCCGGCGCAAGCGTATCAAGCCGGGGAAGGCGAGTTCACCATCGTTCGGCCGCCAGGAACGTTGGGGCATGCCGACTATTTCGCCGCGTGGCTGGTGGTGGTCCTGTTCTTCGCGGTTGCTTTATATCGAATGGAAGAAAAGCGGCGGTATCGAACGGCCGCACTCGGCGTGATTGGATTGGCGGCGCTGGCGATTGTTTTGAGCGGCAGCCGGGCCGCGATGCTGGGAGCGGCGGTGGGTGGCGTCACGCTTCTTTTGGCGCGGCGCGAGCGGATCCGAATGCGCGGTGTTGCGGTGGGCTTGGTTTGCATCGCCTGCCTGTCGCTATTCTTCTTTTCGCCCGCGGGGTTGAAGCTGCGCGCCCGGCTACATTGGTCGCTCGAAGACGCACAAGGTGGAGCACGCTTGCTGCTTTGGCGCGATTCGCTGCGGATGAGCGCGCATCGGCCGCTGGCGGGCTTTGGTCCGGAGAGCTTTGGCACCGAGTTCCCGCGTTTCGAATCGATACAACTGGCGAGTGAATACCCTGATTTCTATCATGAATCGGCGCATAATATTTTCTTGGACGCCCTGACGGAACAGGGGGCGATCGGCCTGTTGGCGCTGCTTGGTATGTGTGCTTTGGGCGCCTGGAGTGCGATTCGCGCTTGCCGCTCCGAAAATCCCTTAGGGCCGCCGCTGGCCGCCGCGTTCGTGGGGCTGCTGATCACGCAGCAGTTCATCGCGTTCATTTTTGCGACGGCGCTCTATTTTTATCTCCTGGTCGTGCTGTTGGTAGTCACTGCCTGGGGACCATGGAATCGCGCGTCGGCACAGGGCCGGCACGCATCCTTATGGGCGCTAGTCCCGGTATGGACGCTAGTCCCGGTTGGGTCGGTGAGCATCGTTATCGCCGCCCTATTGTGCGTTTACGTGGTGCGGCTGCTTCGAAGCGATCACGCACTTGCCGAAGCTCGACGGAGCATCGCATCCGGTGATATCGCCCGAGCCTCTGAACAATACCGTGGAGTGTTGCGCTTTGAGCCCATGGCGGCGACGGCCGATCTGAGCTACTCGCGTGCCATGCAACAAGCCGCTACACGATCGCCGATCTTCACCACCCGTCTGGCGGCGCGCCAGCAAGCTCTGGACGCTGGGATTCGCGCGGTCCGCCGCGCAGAGGATCGGCAGAATGCCTGGTATAACCTGGCGATGCTGCTGGCCGGGCAGAACGACGCTACGGGCGCGGAACAGGCGCTGCGCAATGCCATCGCCTGGGCGCCGCATTGGTTCAAGCCGCACTGGGCGCTGGCGCGGCTGCTAGCCCTTTCCGGACGCGGCAGTGAGGCCCTGGAAGAAGGCCGCATGGCCATCGAGTACGATGGAGGCCGGGACCAGGAAGTGGCCGAGACGTGGAAGCAGTTACAAATTCACTCGCGCTGATTTTTCACAAAGTGTTTACGATTCAGCCATTGTCCAGGCCAGGCGCGTCGCCTATAGTTAGGCAGGAGCACTTTTATGCGGATTCGTATTGCTGCACTATTATTTGTTTGCGCCGGGTTGGGATTGGCCCAAGGTCCCACAGTTACTAACGGTGGAATTCTGAACGGGGCGAGTTTCACGACCGGTCAACCGATCGCCGGCGGTTCGCTGATCTCCATCTTCGGGACCAGCTTTGCGTCCAAGGTGTCGCAGGCGGACACCATTCCTTTATCGAACTCGCTCGGTGGCGTGACCGTTGAGTTTGTCAACGGCGACAAGAAAATCAGTGCACCCATGCTGTTTGCCAACAGCACACAACTGAACGTGCAAGTGCCTTGGGAACTCGTTCCGGCGGGCTCCTCGGCCAATGTGAATGTCATCGTGAGCAGCAATGGTGTAGCTGCGGCTCCGGCGCAGGTCTCGGTGGCGCAGTTCTCGCCGGGCGTGTTCGCATCCAACGGATTGGCCATCGCCGTCAACAGCTCGGATGGAACGCTGGCTTGGCCGGTTGGCGCGGTTCCCGGATTGACAACGCATCCGGCCAAGATCGGCGACACCATTCTGGTTTATGCCAACGGTATGGGCGCGGTTGCCAGTCCTCCCGCCGACGGAGCCAATTCGCTGGACGAGATTCGCAGGAATTTGGTTACGCCGCAGGTCATGATCGGGGGCGTCTCGGCCGTAGTTCAATTCTCCGGCCTGAGTCCGCAATTCGTGGGCGTGAATCAGCTCAACGTGGTGGTGCCGAACGTTGCGCCGGGAAATAGCTTGCCTCTGCAAATTGCGGTGGGCGGAACCACCACTTCCGCCGGAATTACGATGGCGGTTAGCCAGTAGGCGGCAAACGGCCCGCTGATCAGTTTGTGCAATGACCGGCGCTTGGACTACCAGGCGCCGTTGCCGCGAATGATGGCAGGAATTGTCCGAACCAGGATCTTGAAATACGTTCTGGCCGTTAAGCTTCGCACCAGCTCCAGATCCATGACGGCGCGGCGTGGAAACCGGATCGCGCTGCGTCCATAGATCTGCCATAAGCCGGTGAGGCCCGGCTTCACCGACAACAACTCAGACGCGTCGCCCGAATAATAGCGATCAATTTCCGATTGAGTGAGCGGGCGCGGGCCCACCAGCGACATCTCGCCGCGCATTACGTGCCAGAGCTGCGGCAGTTCATCGATGGAGTGCTTGCGGCAGAACGACGCAAACCAACTGGTAACGCGCGGATCGGACGGATCCTTCCCGGCATCCTCTGGGCCCTGATCCTCGGGATCGGCCACTATGCGCTCGATCCAGGCCCCGCTGCCGGCCTTTTCTCCATCGACGGGCCACATGCTGCGCAGCTTCAGCATCCAAAACGGCTTACCGTCCTGTGCCACGCGCAAATGCGCGATGAAGGGCGAGCGTCGCGACAGAGCCGCAACCGCAATCGCAGAGGTTGCGATCACCGGCGCTGCCGCCGCTAGCAGCAGAAAACCGGCGGCTTGCTCCATAGTTTCCGGCAGCGAGAATGTTCTCGCTGCATGCGATTCGCCGAGAAGAGGGGTTTCAAAAGGTCCAAGGTTGATGGTAGACACAGCGAGAAGGTCCCGAATTGGCGGGTCCTAATCGCAGTATACGGGCCGAGCCTCTTCACACCAAGCGTTCTACAATTTGTTTGCATTTCTTTTACTCCAGCAGCTCTCGTCAACGGCGGCGCCAAGCCCCCATTCCGCCTGACGGGCTATCCTCAGTGGATATGCGAAGGCCTCTGAGAACTCTCGGCGTGGCTGCCCTATGCCTTAGCTTGGCGGCCTGCCGCTCGGTTTCCCCCGGCAAAGGCGATTCGCCCGCAATCGTGGGGACGTGGTTTGTGAAGATTCCCGAAGCGCCGTTCCGGTACCACATGTTTGTTTTCCATTCGGACGGAACCATCGAGCAGTCTAATCCGGATGCGGGAGATCCCAACACCAGCGACAGCAATGGCATGGGCGCCTGGGCCACGGATGGCGACAAGATCAAAGGCCGGTTCGTCGAGATCGCCGCCGATCGAACCACGCGCCAGTTTGTTAGCCGCGGTGAGATTTCCTTCTTGATCCAGGTAAACGGCAACGCGTTCAGCGGAACCGCAAGCGCCATTTTTTACGACGCCGAGGGACGGCCGTTGAGAGCGCCGTTAGCGGCGACGCTGGAAGGCGAACGCGTGCTGCCTTAGCGTCCGCGAACGGCGTCCACCAGCGTTACATGGTTGTCATCGAGAATCGTGCCAGTGGCCCGTTCCAACGCCGCGCGCGCCTTCAGATACGCGCTCTTGGCCACTACCACCGTGGACCGGGCCTGTGCCAGGTAGCTCTCATACTGAATAATGAAGAAGCTGGTGGAAGCGCCCACTTGAAACTTGGCCTGCTCAACATCCAGCGACTCCTGCTGTAGTTTCTGGGTCTCGACGGCTGCTTCATACGACGCCCGGGCGCGCCGCATCGCGATGAGCGCGTCTTCCACTTCCAGCTGCGCCTGTTTGCGAAGCTGTTGTTCGAGCACCTGGCTCTGGCGAAGCAGGATCTCGTCGCGCGTGACGTCGGCCTGGGCGATTCGATTGCGCAGAGGCAAAGTAAGATTGAGGCCGATTCCATAGGTTGGGTATTTGCGCGTGGCAAGCTGCTCTAGCGCACTCCCATAACCGCCAAGCAGAGGGCTCTCGATGGCCGGCGCCAAAGGATTCAGCTGAGCCGCCAGTGCGCTGTTTTGAGCCGTGCCCACCAGATCCAATTCCGGCCGCAGCCCGTTGCGCGAGCCTTGCAGACTGATCTGGGTGTTCTCTATCTGCACGCCGGCCTGACGCAAATCGGGCCGATTGGCGAAAGCCTGAACCAGCAGGTCCTGCAGCGGCCGAACCTCGTCGGTTCCAGGAACCTCGATGGAATCGGTCGGGATGATGCGGGCATTCAATACATCGGGATCGTTGTCCGTGCGGCGAGTGATGACGTTCTTGACGATGGCCTCCTGCTCTTCGAGCAGCCCGCGTGAATCGATGAGATCCTGGCGGATGGAAAACACCTGCGCGTTGGCGCGCGTCAACTCCACCGGCGCCTGTGTGCCTTCATCCACCTCTGCCTTGGTGTCGGTGAAGAGCTTCTCGGCCGACGCCAGCGTCTCTTCCTTCACTTTCACGTCTTCATAGAGCGCCACCAGGTCCGTGTAGAGCCGCACCACGCCGTAAACCGTCGCGATGAGCTGCTGCTGCACCAAAAGCCCGGCGATTTTCTGCTCGTTCTTGGAGATGCGAATGAAGCGGCGATTCACGGCCAATCCAAAGCCGCGTAGCAGCGGCTGGGTGACGGTGAATCCCAGGCTGGACGTGGTGTAGGGACTAAAGGCGCTCTGCAGAGAATTGGTTGTGTACCGCGCGTTATCAAAGCCGACATTCAATTCCGTGCCGGGGCCGAAACCTTGTGTGTAGGCGGCATTGGCGTTGGTGGTGTTGCCCGCCAGAGCGTTGGCGCCGTAAGCCAATGGATCCGTATCGGGCGTGGTTTGATGCGTCCAATTCAGCTGACCGGTGAGCGCGGGGTCGAATTGCGGAATTGCCGGGCCGGCAGAAAGCGGTACAGCCTGGAGCAAGGCCAGATTATCCAATTGTTCCGACAGCGCGCCGAGCTCGGATGGATTGGTCGGCACCGAGCCCGCTGCACCCACGCTGAGCGCCGCCGCCGCGGTGACCAGAGGGCTGGCCGGCCCTCCCACTCCTACCGGCACTTCGAACACATTGTAGGGAAGTCCGCGCAGCGCCCCGCCACCTTTGGCACGCTGCAACTCCGTGTCGGCGGCAGGAAGATTGTAGCGTTCGAGCTGAATATCCAGATTGTTTTCGATAGCCAGCGCCACCGCGTCCGAGAGCGAAAGATAGATGTTCCCCGCACGCAGGACTTGCCGGACGCGCGCTGAATTCGAAAGATCCACCGGCGCGACGGGATGTTCCACATAGGGCCGCTTCACCCAGTCGATCACTTCGGCCGCGAAGCCCGCCGGAGTGAGCAAAAGCCAACACAGAAATACGACGCTGATCTTTTTCATGCTGATTGTTTTCATGATGGACCTGGTTACAGGCACGCGCTGTGCGATAGTATCGCGCTCACGTGTTCTTTTAGAGTACGGTAGAGGAGAAAAAGGCACGAGCTAGCGCGAGCGTGTGGCCCCGCCGCCAGGGCCTTCGGCCGTCACAATCGGATGAACCTTCACGCCTTCCTGAACCGAATCGTTCGGATTCGCGATCACCCGCTGTCCGGCGTTTAGACCCGAGAGGATTTCGATACTGCTCCCGTAGTCCCGGCCAATCACGACGCGCTCGAAATGCACGGCGTTGTTGGGGTCGAGCACGGCCACCAGCGTGCCTTCCGGGCGCACCGAGAGAGTGTCGCTCGGAAGCAGCAGCGGCGGGTCTTTGCGGGGCAGATGCAAATCTACTTCCACGTACATGCCGGGCAGCAGCTTGCCTTCCGGATTCGGCACCTGAACCTCCACCAGCAAGGTTCGGCTGGACGGATCCAATGCATTCGCCGTGCGCGTGACGGCGCCTGAGAACTTGCGTTCCGGAAGCTCAGGCGTTGCGATCGACGCCATCTGTCCCACATGCACATCGGAGGCGCTGGATTGCGGGACGTTCAAATACGTGCGAAGCAGATTGGTTTGCGCGATGCGAAATAGCATGGTGCTGCCGTTGTTCACCAGTGTTCCAACATCGACGTTGCGCAGCGTGACCACGCCGGCGAAAGGCGCGCGCACCTTCAGATATCCCTGCATGTCACTCAGCCGACCGACGTTGGCCTGCATGGCAGTGATGTTTCCCTTGGCGGCGTCCACAGCGCGCTCCAGCGCCCTGACATTCGCGGCCTGAGCCTGATACTGCGCTTGATACTGATCGTTCTCTTGTTTCGAGACAGCTCCACGCTTGACCAGATTGTCCCAGCGCGTCGCGGTCACCTGCGCGATGGACTCGTTGGCCTTGCCCTGTTCCAGCGCCGCGCTCGAGCGTTCCAGGTCCGCCTGCGCCTGGACTACGGAGGCCTGCGCCTGCCGCACCTGTTGATCCAGATCGGGCGCCTCTACTTCGGCCAGAAGCTGTCCGGCCGTTACGCGGTCGCCGATGTCCACATAGCGGCGTTGCACGTAGCCTTCGGCCCGCGCCAGAATCGGCGCTTCGGTTACCGGCTGGATGTTGCCTGGTAGAACCAGGTCGCCGATGGCGGACGCTTTCTTTGCCACCACCACGGTTACGTCGGGAAGCGCGTCATTTTGCACGTTCGCTTCGGCGATAACCTGCAGATCTCGCCGGTGGTGGGGGATGTAGCCGGCGAAGAAGGCCACTAAAAACACAGCGCCCACCAGAAGCAGCAGCATGGTGATCTTGCCGCCCGAAGGACGCTTGGGAGCTTCCAGAGCGGTGTGCGCCTGGTGCGAATTCTTTTGGGCCAACTGCCTGGTCAGCCGGTCGATTTCCGCGCGCAACGCCAACTCGGTGGCCGGCGCCGGCCGCTCCATCGGATTATCTGGTTCCTCAATAGTCGGTGATGTCATTTACAAGTTCAAATATCAATAAGTCTGGAATTCGGGCTCGGGCATTCCATCGCGCTCTTCTTCTTCGATCTGCTTGTCGTGGTCGACGGGCGGTTGCTTGCGCAGGTAGCTGTATACGATGGGCACGATAAACAGCGTTGTTACCGTAGCCAGGAGCAAACCTCCAATCACGGCCCGGCCGAGCGGGGAGTTCTGCTCGGCGCCTTCGCCGATTCCAAGCGCCATGGGCAGCATCCCGAGAATCATTGCCGCCGCGGTCATCAGCACCGGACGCAACCGCGTGTATCCAGCCGACAGCGCCGCCGCCCGCGCGCCCTTCCCTTCCATTCTTTCGTCATTGGCGAAGACCACCATTAGAATACTGTTGGCCGTAGCCACTCCGATGCACATGATGGCGCCCATCAACGACGGAACATTCAAGGTGGTTTGCGTCACGAACAGCATCCACAGGATGCCCGCCAGTGCGCCAGGCAAGGCGCACAGGATGATGAACGGATCTACCCAGGACTGAAAATTGACCGTCATCAACAGGTATACCAGAACGATAGCCGCGAGCAGACCCAGGCCCAGGCGATAGAAAGAGTTGGTCATGGTGGCGGCCTGCCCCCGCAAAAAGATTTGCGTGGTCTTGGGAATCTTGGTGTTCGCGATGATCTTTTCCACCTGCGAAGCCACGCCGCCCAGGTCCCGCCGGTCGACATTGGCGTACACGTCGAAGACGGGCTGCACGTTGTAATGATTCAAAATCTCCGGGCCAGTGCTGTGTTCGATGGTGGCGAGGTTCGACAGCAATTGCGTTTGGTAGGGCAGCGTCCCGGGATTGGCATAGGCTGCCGAGCTTTGATTGGGCGCCGTGCCGGTGGAGGCATCGCCCTGATTGGCCGCACCCGCCATGGAGCCGGGAGTGTTGAAGGCCACCGCGCTCCCGACGGAGACCGGCGTGCGCATCAGCTTGTCGAGTGAATCCAGCTTATATTGCGGGGTCTGGATCAGGACGTTGTAGCTTACGCCGTTCTTCCAGTTGAGCCAGAAGCTGGGAGCCACCTGGCTGCTGCCGCTCAACGAAATCAGCAAACTGCTGGCGACGTTGTTCTGCGTGAGGCCGAGCTGCCCGGCTTTGATGCGATCCACGTTGATGCGCAGTTCGGGCGCGTTCACCACTTGATGCACGTGAACGTCGGCGGCGCCGGGAATACGCGCAATCTCCTCGGACAAACGCGCGGCGATCTTGTAATTCACATCTGCGTCGCGGCCGGTGACTTGCACGTCGATGGGAGCGGGCAGCCCGGAGTTGAGGATCTGGTTGGTGATATTGGCGGCTTCGAAGAAGACCACGATGTCGGGAAATTTCTCATGCAGCCGCTTGCGCAGACGTTCGGTGGTGATCTCGGTGGAAGTGTGATCCTCGGTCAGCGAGATGAGAATGTCGCCGTCATTCTCCCCGATCACAGTGCTGTCGCCAAAAGCCAGATTAAACCCGCCAGGCGGCACTCCAATATTGTCGACAATCGTGTCCAGTTCGCGCGCGGGGATTACGGCCCGGATCTCCCTTTCAATTTCAGCGAAGATCAGCTCCGTTTTCTCGACGCGCGTTCCAGCCGGCGCCTGCGCGTGCAAACGAATTTGCCCCGAATCGACGGTCGGGAAAAAATCGCGGCCCACCAGGAACGCCAAACCCAAAGAGCCCAGCGCGAAAATCATGAAGCCGGAGAGCACCACGGCGCGATGATCGAGCGCCCAGTCGAGCAATCCGGTATAGGCAGCGCGAAAGCTTTCAAAACGGCGGTTAAATGCAAAGTGGGTGCGCCAGATGATGGAATGGCCTTCCGCCGTCCCGCCCTCGCCATGCTCGCCGGACCGATACATGTCCACTTCCGGCTTCAGCATGTAGTGCACCATGGTGGGAATCAGGGTGCGCGACAACATATAGGATGCGAGCATGGCGAAAACCACCGCCAGCGCGAGCGGTGTGAACAGAAACTCGGCTGCGCCCGTCAAAAGCAGAACCGGCGCGAACACAATACAGATCGAAAGCGTGGAAACAAAAGCCGGGATCGCGATCTGTTGCGCGCCATCCAGCACCGCGCGCACCAGCGGCTTCTTCATCGCCAGATTGCGATGTGTATTTTCAATTTCAACCGTGGCGTCATCCACCAGGATGCCAACCGCCAGCGCCAGACCGCCCAGGGTCATCACATTAATGGTGTGCCCCATCAGCTTCAGGATGATGAGCGAGGTCAAGATGGACAGCGGAATGGAGATGCAAACGATCACCGTGCTGCGCCAGCTTCCCAGAAACAGCAGAATCATCAAGCCGGTGAGCAGCGCGGCAATAGCCGCTTCCCGCACCACGCCCTTAATGGACGCGCGCACGAATACCGACTGGTCCACTAGTTGCCGCACCGTCAACCCTGGCGGCATGCCGGCTTCAATCCTAGGAAGCGCGGCCTTCACCTTATTGACGATGTCGAGCGTGGAAGCCTGGCCGTTGCGCAGGATGGTAAGCAGCGCGCCGCGCTTTCCATTGGTCCGCACGATGTTGGTCTGGACCGAAAAGCCGTCGCGCACCGTGGCCACGTCTTTCAAGTAAACGGTGGCGCCGTTCACAGTCTTTACGGGCAGATTATTCAGATCGGCGAGAATTTCCGGGCTGCTGTTCAGCCGAACCGCGTACTCGGTGTCGCCCACCTTGATAGTCCCGGCCGGCACAATCAGGTTCTGCTGGCTGAATGCATTGGAAACATCAATGGGCGACAACTGCTTGGCGTACATTGCGTTCGGATCCAGATCCACCACCACCTGGCGCTGCTTGCCGCCATAGGGGCCCGGCACTGCGGCGCCCTGAACAGTGGCCAGCGGAGTCCGGATAAAGTTATTCCCATAGTCTTGGATTTCCTGCTCGCTCAACGTCTTGCTTTCCAGCCCCAATTGGAGGATGGGCACACTGGAAGCGTCGTACTTAAGAACATTGGGCGGGAAGATCCCCGGCGGCATGGCCCGAACCACTACGTTCGCGATGGCCGAGATCTGAGACATCGCCATCTCAATCTTTACGTTGGGCTGAAAATAAACGCGCACCACGGACACGCCGTAATACGATTGCGACTCGATGTGTTCAATGTCGTTGACAGTGGTGGTCATGCCGCGTTCGAAGACGGTAAGAATGCGGCTCTCCATCTCCGACGGCGACATTCCCGCGTAGTTCCAAACCACGCTAACGACGGGAATATCAATGTACGGAAAAATGTCGATGGGCATCGTGACGATGGAGACCAATCCCAACAGCAAAATGGCCACGGACATGACAACGAAGGTATAAGGGCGGCGAAGCGCTAAACGGACTATCCACATACACAGCTCAAGCTATATAGTTGCAATGATGACTTTGGGGCTCCGTAGGTTATTGGCCCTTTTGAGCTACGAGGCCCAGAACACCCATTGTATCTCACTCATTCGGGAGTAGTTGTCCCATTAATTCGGGGATTTCTGATTACGTTGCGCAAGCACTCTTGCTTGCCGCGTTCCCAATCGTGTGAACGCTATCTACAAATGAATAATCCCGCGCTGAATGGCGGCCGTCGCGGCCTGCGTCCGGTCGTCCACGCTCAACTTGCTCAGGATGCTCTTCACGTGATTCTTGACGGTGTGCTCGGCGATGCCCAGGGCGTACGCGATTTGTTTATTGCCGTATCCCTTGACGATGAGCGCCAGCACCTCCGCTTCCCGGGCGCTTAAACCCGCCGGCAAGGAACTGGATTCGAGCGCAGCGGCCACGCCCGGCGGCAGATAGTTTTCGCCGGAATGTACGGCGTGAATGGCGCGGATCAACTCGTCGTGCAGCACGTCCTTCGTTAAATACGCCCGAGCGCCCGCCAGCAAGGCTCGCCGGACGTCCTCATCGCCGCCATAGGTGCTGAGCGCGATGATGTGAGCGTCGGGGAATTCAGCCCGGATGGCCTGCGTGGCTTCCACGCCGCTCATCTCCGGCATGCGGACGTCCATCAGGCTGACGTCGGGCCGGTGCTTGCGGAACAGCTCCACGGCCTGTAATCCATTGGCGGCTTCGGCCACCACCTTCATGTCGGGTTGCGCGTTGATAATGGTCTTCACGCCCACCCGCGCAATCAGGTGATCCTCGGCGATGAGAATGCGAATGGGATGGTCTAGCATTAGGATAGGGGCACCGTAACGGCGACTTCCGTGCCATGACCCAATTCGCTATGCAAGCGAAGTTCGCCGCCCAGCCGCTCGGCGCGCTCGCGCATGCCCAACAGGCCGAAGTGGCCGCCCACTTCGGAGAACGCTTCATCCTGCTCAAAGCCCCGGCCATCGTCGGCCACGCGCAAACTCAGTTCCCGGCTGGCCATCTCTAGATGAATGCTGACGTGGCTGGCGCGCGCGTGCTTCACTGCATTGGTGACGGCTTCTTGTGCGATCCGCAGCAGGTGTTGTTCGGTCTCTTCCGGCAACGGACGGCTCTCGCCTTCGACATTCACGCGGACCTGGACCGGTGAGCCCGCGGTCCATTGGTGAGCCGCTTGGGAGAGCGCGGCAGACAGATCCTGCCCTTCCAAAGCCGAGGCGCGCAGATCCATCACGGAGCGCCTGGCCTCCGTCAAACTGTGCCGCACCATCTTGCGCGCGATGTCCAAATGGATGCGCGCCAGGTCCAGGTGTCCGTTGAGGGTCAGCGCCACTGCGTCCAGTTGCGACGAGATCCCCACGAAGCCCTGCGCCAGCGTGTCGTGTATCTCGCGCGCCAGGCGCCCGCGCTCTTCCAGCACCAGAGAGAATCGCTGACGAATTTGACGGAGGCGCAAGTTATATAGACCCCAAATACCCGCGGCGGCCAAGGCGGCGCAAAAATATCGGAACCAGGCGGTCTCGTAGAAATGCGGTAGCAGCTCAAACGCCAGCGAGGCTTCGCTCGACGGGCCATTGGGAACCGCGGCGCGGACCGTGAAGCGGTAGTGCCCGTGCGGCAGGCTGTTGTAGTTCGTGACGCGCCGCGCAACGGAACTGATCCACTCGCCATCCAGGCCCTGCAGCCGATAGGAATAACGCACGCGCTCCGGAGCGCTCAGATAGATGCCGGTGTACCGGAACTGCATGCGTCCGCTGCCTGGGGCGACTCGGGTACCCTGGGTCACCGGGATGGCGCGGCCGTCCACCGCCACTTCGAGCAAATGAACCACGGGCGCAGCCGTAGCAGCCCTGCGGTCGTTTGGATCCAGCACCGCCAGGCCGCGGCTGGTGGGAAACCACAGGCGGCCATCGCTGGTGCGCGTGCCGCCACGGCTGGTGGGATATCCGGGTGCGCACTGCGCGCTTCGCAGCCCATCCGCTACGCCGTAATTCACCGGCTCCACTTTTTTGATCTTGCCCAGCACCAGATCCCAAATGTCCTGTTTGCGGACGCGGCAGATTCCGCGCGTAGTGCTCAGCCACAGGGACCCGCGGCCATCATCCTCGATGTGCGAGACGTTGTCGCTCAACAGGCCATCGCGAGCGGTTATGTGATAGAACTGGCCATCGCGCAGTGCGTCCAGTCCGCCGCCGAACGTGCCGATCCACAGCGTGCCGTCCGTACCCTCTACCAGAGATCGGATCTCGTTGCTCGACAAGCCATCCGCCACCGTGTAGAGCCGGAGCTGTCCCCGGGTGCCATGAGTATGGTCCAACCGCCACAGGCCGTCCCCATAGGTGCCTGCCCAGAGGCTGCCATCGCGCGTTTCGCACAACACCACGGCATCATTGTTGAGCTGGGATCCGCCCGGAATCACGGTATGAGAGCGGCTGCCCTGGAGTTCCACCACACCGGCTGGAGTTGCCACCCAAAGCTTGCCGTTCCGATCCTGGAAGTAATCAAAAGCCACGCGACGATTGAGAGGATCGTTCATGACAGGGTTGACGAAATAACCGTCGTGCAAGCGGCTGGGTCCGCCACGAGCGGCGATCAGCAGGTCGCCTTCGCGGTCTTCGCGAATCGAGAAAATCTCGTTGCTCGGGAGGCCGTCTTTCTGGGTATATACCCGGGCCGGCTTGCCATCCACCAATTGCACCAGACCACGGTCGTGAAAGCCGACCCAAATTCTTCCGCGATGGTCCTGGTAAACGGTGGTGGGCTCGTCGCTGGGCAGGCCTTCCGATTCGCCGTACATGCTGAACACGTCGTTCCGCAGGCGGTTGAGACCGCTGTTCATGCCCACCCAGAGGTTGCCCTCGGTGTCCTCATAAATGCAGCGCACCCAATCGCGCTCGTGCGAACTTGCCAAAGAGCTGCTGACAAAGCGCCCATTTTCCAGACGCGCCAGACCACCGTCGGTTCCGGCCCAGAGGTTTCCGTCGCGATCTTCCCACATGGTCCGAACGTAGTTATCCGGCAGCCCCTCCTGAACGGTGTAATGCTGGAGATCGCCCTTGGGGCTACGCGTCAGCAGCCCGAAGCTGCCGCCCACCCAGAGATTGCCGTGCCGGTCCTCAAGTAGCGAAACCACGATATCGCCCACCGGACTGAGCACGGAGACGAAGCGATTGCCTTCCAGTCGGACCACACCCCCAAAACCGGCTGCATAGATACTTCCGTCGCGTCCGCAATAAATGGTGCGCAATGCCTGGATGGGCAAACCCTGGCGCGGACTATAACTGGTGAACTTTCCGTCCTGGAAGCGATTGAGGTAGATGCCGGCCACTACCCAGATAGCGCCGGATGGATCTTCTGTGATGGAGTTGATCGACGTGTCGTCCAACCCGTCCTTCTTGTTGAAGGTGGTGAACTTTCCGTTGTGGTAGCGTGTGAGACCGCCCAGCGTCCCGATCCACAAGCTTCCGTCTTTTGCCGCCCACAGCGCTCCGACGCTATTGCTGGGCAGCGCGCCATTCTCTTTGTTGAAGACCACAAAGTCATAACCGTCGAATTGCGCGAGCCCCTCGTCGGTGCCGAGCCAAAGATATCCGTCCTTGGTCTGCGCGATGGCGCGCACCGTGTCCTGCGGAAGACCGTGTTCCTGAGTCCAGACGGTCCGGGTGTATTGTGTGAGCGCGCGGCTGGGGTTCAAGGCGGACGCCTGGGGAATCAGCGCGCCTAGCGCCAGGATGGCGAATAAAACCTTCAGCGACACTTTTGAGTTTAAATGATTGGCCGGCGCGGCGCGGCCACCGGGGCATGAATTTCGGCACGACTGCCAGGTTAAGTGTAGTCTGAAATGTGCATACCCTAGCGCGAAGGCTGCGCCTGATCGATTATTTCTCGCTCGCCTTCGGAACCATGATCGGAACCGGATGGCTGGTGGTCATGGATGATTGGCTCACTCGTGGCGGTCCGGCCGGGGCAATCCTGGGCTTTCTGATTGGCGGCGCGATGCTGTTTCCCATCGGCTATGTCTACGGGAAGCTGGTAATGGCCATGCCGGACGCTGGGGGCGAAGTGGCCTACACCGCCCGGGTGTTTCCGCGATTCGTCAGCTTCGCCGCCGGCTGGTTCATGTTGTTGAACTATTTCATTGTCTGCCCGTACGAAGCAGTGGCGGCCGCTAAGATCGCCGGCTACATGTTTCCCGTGCTGAATTCCGTGGAGCTGTATCGCCTGGGCGGCGCGCCGGTTTATTTGCCACACCTGATCGTAGGCCTCCTGGTGGCGGCCCTGGTGACGGCCATGAATTACCGAGGCATTCGGCTGAGCGCCAGTTTCCAGACTTGGACCACGCTGAGTGTGATCGCGTTGGGGATGGCATTCGTCTCGGCCGGACTCGGCCATGGTTCTGTCGCAAATCTCCAGCCCCTTTTTCGAGGAAATGGGCCAGGGAATGCATTTATTTCGATCCTGCTCATCGTTCAGATCGTGCCGTTTTTCATGGGAGGATTCGAGTCGGTAGGGAAATCGGCGGAAGAGGCCGAGACTGGATTCGCCGGACACCGTTTTTTCCTGGCCATCGGGTTGGCCATCATCGTAGGAATTCTGTTCTACGTGATGGTCATTGCCGCCGTGGCGTACGCCGCTCCGCGCACAAGTCTCCAGAATGAGAGCTTTGCCACTGCGGTGGCGCTCGAAAAAGCGGTGGGCGCCCACTGGATCGGCAGTTTGATCATGGCCACCGCTTTCCTTTCGGTGCTGAAGTGTTTCAACGGAAACATGGTAGCGGCCAGCCGAATGCTTTTTGCGCTGGGACGCGGTGGTCTGGTGCATCCCGGCCTGTCGTACGTGCACCCCCAGAATCGGACGCCCAGCGTGGCCGTGATGTGGGTGGGCCTGACGACGGTCATCATCGTTTTGGGGGGCGAGTCCATTTTGGTGCCGGTGGCGGAGGTAGGTTCCGTGTGCGCCGCGGTGGGATGGATGGCTGCCTGCGCATCCCTATTTAGAATGAAGCCCGCCGCTGCTGCATTCATTGCGGCCTTAGCGGGGCTGATCGTCACCACGGTTTTGGTTCTGATGAAGCTGATTCCAACCATCCCCGGCCATTTCACTGTGTACGAATGGATTGCAGTGGCAATCTGGAGCGCTCTCGGCCTGCTGCTGCACCGAGGTGCGCGGCCGGAAGCCTTCACTCACAGCGTGTAGCCACAGCCTGGTCCCTCCCCGCCGGCCTGAGTTAACATTTATGGAACATGAGCAATCGATTCGTTTGCCTGACCATATGGCTCGGGTGGGCGTCTATCGTCGGGCACGCGCAGTGGCTGAATTATCCCGCGCCCGGGACGCCGCGCACGCACGATGGCAAACCGAATCTCACCGCTCCCGCCCCTCGCGCGGCACATGGCAAACCGGACCTGTCTGGTGTCTGGCAGGTGGAACCAACGCCGGCGGAGGAAATGAAGCGCCTTTTCGGGGATCTGAGTGCCGACAGCGCGCTGGGAGATAATTCCGCCGCTTTCTCCAAGTATCTGATCAATATCCTTCTGGACTTCAAGCCCGAGGACACGCCGCTGCGGCCGGAGTTCGCCCACTTGCTGAGCGAGCGCAGTGGAAAGGAAACTCCTCTCACACATTGCCTGCCCATCGGATTGCCGGCGGCTGATGTTCTTCCCGGTCCTTTTAAGATTATTCAAACGCCGGGGCTGACTTTAATTCGCAATGAGTACGAGAATACCTTTCGCCAGATCTATACGGACGGCCGCAAAGCTCCCGCCGATCCTGAGCCGTTGTGGCTGGGATATTCGGTCGGCAGGTGGGAGCGCGACACGTTGATCGTGGACACCGTCGGATTCAACGATAGGAGCTGGCTGGATGGTATGGGCCATCCGCACAGCGAGAGCTTGCACCTGACGGAACGGTTCCACCGGCGCGATTTCGGCCACTTGGACGTTGAGGTGACCATCGACGATCCCAAGGTCTACACCAAAGCATTCTCCGTGAAGTTCACCGAACTTCTTCAACCGGACAGCGACGTCACGGAGTACTTCTGCGCCGAAAACGAAAGGGACAACTCTCACATTGCAGGTAAGTAATAGCCGCGTTGCGATTCTCTGCCTTCTGCTGGCTGGCTGCGGGCGTCACGACAAGCCGCCGCTTCAGGATCCATCCGGCCATGAGGATCTTTCCCGCTTCAAGATCCAGTCCGTGACCGGCGTGCGCGACGGCGACCATCTGAACGCACGAGTTTTAGTGAGCGATAGTTCATCGATTCTGACCCTCGACCTGCATTTCGCGATCGGATCGCCGACCACCCTCGAATCGGGCAAGTGGCAGTGGTCGCGGCCGCAGTTCTACGTTGGATTCCTCAGTGGAACTGTGTCCGCACGCTCGGTAACGTTTCTTGGAGGCCAGGACGGTCCTCCGAGCATCGGCGGCGCGTTCGATCTCACCGACACTGGCGGCTATGGCACCTATAGAGTGAATCTACCGCTCACCGTGCTGCCGCGGTCGTTTCGACCTCAAGCTTCAGGCCACTAACACCTTTGACACGAACCTCGGCGCCTGCAGGGATATTGGACGGCGCGATAGCGTCCCAATATTCTCCGCGCACCAGCACTTGCCCCTCCGGTTGAAGAGCGGTTTGAGCTACGCCGAGTTGCCCGATCATCCCTTCCGCGCCGGTGAGCACCTTGTTTTGCCGCGCCTTGATGACCATCGAAACCAGGAACATCGTGATGGCCGCGAACGGCAGCGCCACCGCGAGCGCGGTGGAAAGATGAATGCGCATGTCCGGCGGTCCATTTACCAGCAGCAGCGCGCCCAGCACCATCGAGACGGTTCCACCGATGCCCAGCATGCCGTGCGAAGCGAATTTCGCCTCCAGCACGAAGAGCGCGAGCGACAAGACCAATAATCCGACGCCGGCCCAATTAATCGGAAGTATGGAGAGCGACGAGAGTCCCAGTAGAGCCAGAATTGCGCCGGCAATTCCCGGGAAAATCAATCCCGGTGAGGTGAATTCCACATAGATTCCAAGAACTCCAAGAACCAGCAGGATGAACCCGATATTCGGATCGGCAATGGCGACGATCACCTTCTCACGCAAGGTTCTCGGCGCTCCCGTCACGCTTGCGCCCGCCAGATGCAACGTCAGCTTGCGCCCATCCCAGCGCGTGATTTCGCGGCCGTCCAACTGCTCCAGAAGCTGCTGCTCGCTATTGGCGATCAATTCAATCAGCTTTTGATCCAGCGCCTCTTTCTCGGTGAAGGACTTCGCCTGCCGGATGGTTTGTTCGCCCACGTCGCTATTGCGCCCGCGCCGCTCCATCATGCTGCGCAGCATCGCCGCCGCGTCGTTTTCCACCTTGCTGCGCATCACCTGATCCATCTGGCCGACCATCATCACCGGTGATGATGCACCCGTGTTGGTCCCCGGCGCCATGGCGGCGACATCGCCCGCTTCGAGCACGAAGAATCCAGCCGATGCCCCGCGAGCTCCGCTGGGAGCGACGTATGTGACTACCGGAACGGGCGATGCGTCCAGCTTTTGAATCACTTCTCGAGTGGCATCCAGCAATCCGCCTGGTGTATTGATGCGAACCAGCAGCAGCGCGGCGTTTTCAGACTGGGCCTGCTCGATAGCATGGCTGACGATTTCGACGGTAATAGGATGAATCTCGCCTGTTATGGATACCGCGACCACACGCGGTGCGGGCCCCTGTCCGAACGCGGACACAGCCGCTATCAGGGGAAATAAGCAGAGCACTCGCAAAGCACATTCACTATAGCTTTTTTCCAGCTCGGCTTCATCCGGTCAGGGCGATAGCCCGATGAGAATCCGACCGGGCCAACGCCTCCGGCACACCGCGCCCTCCTTGGCTTAACATGTAAGGCATTGAGCACGGTTCCAAAAACACTGCCCGCGCGCTACTACACCGACGTCTCGCTATTCCGCCGCGAGATCGAGAGTTTCTTTTTTGAAGGTTGGATCTGCGCCGGACGCGCCGGCAACATTCCCAACGCCGGCGACTATTTCCTGCGCGAGATAGCGGGCGAAAGCATTATTGTGGTTCGCCGTGATGCAGCCTCGGTAGAAGCTTTCTATAACGTCTGCCGTCACAGGGGGACGCGCCTGTGTTCGTCTCCAGAAGGAAGTTTCGCCGGAAGAATTCAATGCCCGTACCACGGTTGGACCTACGGGCTGGATGGCCGCCTGCTCGGCGCGCCACACATGGATCCTTCCCTATTCCAGCGTCAGGATTATCCACTCCACAAACTTCACGCCGATCTTTGGGACGGACACATTTTCATCAATGCCCATCCGCATCCCGAGGCGCTTACGGTTCAGCTTTCCGATTTGCCCGCGCGCTTCGCTCCCTGGTCGATGGCCGACCTGCGCTTGCACCAGCGCATCGTTTATGACGTCCACGCCAACTGGAAGCTGGTCGTCGCGAACTACAACGAGTGCCTGCATTGTCCCGTGTTGCACCCGGCGTTGAACCGGCTGACCGATTATTTGGGCTCCGATAACGAAGCGGCGGCCACTTACCTGGGCGGTTCCATGGGATTCAAGGGGGCCGCTGAAACCATGAGCCTGGATGGCCGGCGCCGGCGCGAGTATTTGCCGGGCCTGAACGACAACCAGCGCCGCAAGGTTTGCTACTACGTGGTTTATCCAAATCTGTTGCTGAGCCTGCATCCGGATTACATGATGACGCACACGCTTTGGCCGCGTGCGGTGGATCGCACTGAAATCGTCTGCGAATGGTATTTCCATCCCGCCGAACTGGTGAAACCGGATTTCGTCGCCGACGATGCCATTCAATTCTGGGATATCACGAACCGCGAAGACTGGCGCATTGTGGAACTCTCGCAAGCGGGCATTCAATCGCGCGCCTATACGCCGGGTCCTTATTCCAGCCGTGAGGAGCTGCTTCACGCCTTCGATCAGGTTGTCCTCCGACGGGACGAGGGGCCCGGACATGGCGGAGCTTAAGCGTGAGCTGCGGCTGAGAGACCTGGTCTTCTTTGACATCTGCGCCATCATCAGCCTCAGATGGGTGGCTGCGGCCGCGCACGCCGGCTCGGGTTCATTTGTCTTATGGATAGTTGCCGCCATCTTTTTCTTTTTGCCTTCGGCTATTACAGTTTCGGGCCTGTCGCGGCAATTCCCCGAAGAAGGCGGTTTGTACATTTGGACCAAGCGCGCTTTTGGCGACCAGCATGCATTTCTGTGTGGATGGTTCTACTTCATATCCAATGTTCTTTATCTCCCGTCTCTGCTGCTGGCGGGCGTGACGATGACGGCTTACGCGTTCGGCGGGGTGGGCCAGCGCTTCGCAGAGGACCGCGCGTTCGCAGTGCCCCTCACGCTCGCGGTGCTGTGGGCCGCTTTCGCCGCTAATTATTACGGCATGAAGGTTGCGAAGTGGATCTCGGCACTCGGCGGAAGTTCCACCTTCATCATCGGAGGAGTGCTGGGCGCACTGGCGATCGGTGCAGTCTTAAAATCCGGCATTGCGACAAAATTCGAGCTGCTCCCCAAAGCGAATCTGGACACCGTCAATTTCTGGTCTCAGATCGCATTTGCATTTGTCGGACTGGAGCTCGCGCCCATCGTGAGCGGCGAGATCCGGAATCCGCGCCGCGATCTCCCGCGAGCCGCTGTCATCAGCGGCATTATATCCGCGGCTTTCTATATCAGCATGACCGCGGCGCTGCTGGTGGTGCTGCAGCCGGACCGGATCAGCCCCATGACCGGTCTGGCACAAGCCGGAACGTCCGCCGCGCTGAAGCTAGGGGCGCCGGCCATAGCCATTTTGCTCGGAGCGCTGCTCGGCATCGCGTTGGCGGGGCAACTCGACACCTGGATCGCCGGAAATACGCGCCTGCCCTATGCCATCGGGCTGGATCATTATCTGCCGGCCGCGTTTGGCCGGATTCATCCGCGCTGGGGCACGCCCTATGTGTCGTTGTTTGTGCAGGCCGTGGCTGCCACGCTGTTCCTGCTGATGGCGCAACAGGGCGAGAGCGTGCGGGCCGCCTACCAGATCACGGTGGATATGACGTTGATCGCGACGTTCATCCCGTTCATATATATTTTCTGCGCCGGGCTCCGTTTCGGGAATCGAACCGCGGCCGTATCGGGACTAGTTGTGACGTTAATCGCCATCGCATTTGCAGCCATACCGCCGCAAGAGGCATCGTCCACGGCGATATTCGAGCTCAAAGTGGTGGGCGGAAGTTTGTTTCTCGGCGCGGCCGGCTGGATTGTCTTCAAGCGATATGAAGCAGTGCGACGCCGGGTTCCGGTGGTTTCCTAATCGCGCCCTTTGAATGCGGCGCGCAGCTTGCGCCAGGTGCTGGACAAATCCTCCGGCAACACGCGCGTCTCGGCGACGGTGGTCATGAAGTTGGTGTCGCCCGGCCAGCGCGGCAGCACGTGCATGTGGATATGCTCGGCGATTCCGGCGCCAGCGCTTTCGCCCAGGTTCATGCCGAGATTGAATCCCGGCGGACGGTAGATCTCCTGCAAGTGGCGCTCTGACTGTTGCACCAGCAGCATCATCTCTTCGAGCGTTTCACTGGACGCTTCTTGCAAGTTGTCCACATGCTGATACGGAACCACCATCAGATGGCCGGTGCTGTAGGGATACAGATTCAGAATGATGAAGTTCTTGCGCGCCCGATGCACCACCAGATTCTCATCGTCGCGCTCGGAGGAAGCGGCCAGGCAGAATACGCATCCGCCGCCAGTCTTCTCTTTTTGAACATACTGGTAGCGCCACGGACTCCACAAGTGGTCCATAAATTGGAAAACGCGATTACGAAGTGTGCGACGTTTCTCCGCCGGAGGCGGAATCGGCGGGCGCGGCTCCATCGCCCGATGCGGAGTTGTTTACCAGATCCTTTAGTTCCTTGCTCGGCTTGAAGTAAGGGATGCGTTTGGAGGGCACTTCCACTCGAGTGCCTGTTTTCGGATTGCGTCCCACGCGCGGTTGCCGCTGTCTGGTGCGAAAACTGCCGAACCCGCGGATTTCGATCTTATCTCCCCCGCGCAGAGACTTTACGATGCTGTCGAAGATGGCTTCCACGATTACTTCAGAATCCTTGCGGGTCATTTCCACAACCCGGGAGACTTCCTCGATCAACTCGGCCTTCGTCATGTGTGCTTTCTCTCCCTTTTCGGTCCGGTTTTTACCGGCCTTCACCCTTCACTCTGATGTTCATTACTTCTTCGATTGTCATGGTTGCAGCGGCGGCATGGCGCTGATAATCTTCGAGCCGCGTTCGTTCCTCGTCGTCGGTCAGAGCGCGAACACTCAGCCCTATTTTTTTCTCGGCTTCATTAAGACGCACCACCTTGAAATCCATTTCCTCGCCGATGGGCAATGGCGATTCGTCGTGGCGATGCTCCGAGGTGCCGGGGATCTCGGAACGGTGGCATAAGCCTTCCACTCCCGGAGCCAGTTCCACGAACACTCCGAAATTCGCGGCGCGGCACACCCTTCCACGCACCACATCTCCAACTTGATGCGCGCGGAAGAAGCTCTCCCAGGCATCCGGCTGCAATTGCTTCACGCCGAGCGACAGACGGCGGTTGGGCGCGTCAATCTGCAAGATTACGGCCTGTACCAACTGTCCCTTCTTCACCACTTCAGAAGGATGTTTCACGCGTTTTGTCCAGGAAAGATCGGAAATGTGAACCAGCCCATCGATGCCTTCTTCAATCTCGATGAATGCGCCAAAATCGGTGAGTTTTCGCACACGGCCTTCGACCACGGAGCCGGGCGAGTAACGGTCGGCTACTGTAGTCCACGGATCGGCTTCCAGTTGCTTGATTCCGAGCGAAACGCGCCGGTCCCTGGGCTTCACGTCCAGCACCACCGATTCCACTTGATCGCCGACTTTGACCACTTTGCTCGGATGCTTCATCCGCCGGCTCCAGGTCATCTCGGAGATGTGGATCAATCCTTCGACGCCCGGCTCCAGCTCGATGAATGCGCCATAATCGGTTACGCTCACCACGCGGCCGATCACGCGCGCACCCTGCGGATATCGTTCCTGAATGGTTTCCCATGGGTCGGGTACCAGTTGCCGAAGCCCCAGAGAAATGCGCTCCTTGTCCTTGTCGAACTTCAACACCTTGACGGTGATTTCATCGCCGGCCGTCACAACTTCGGAAGGATGGTTCACGCGTCCGTAGGACATGTCGCTGACGTGCAGCAAGCCATCGATACCGCCCAGGTCGATGAACGCCCCGTAGTCCGTCAAGTTCTTGACGATTCCCGTGACAACGGCGCCTTCTTCCAGCACCTGCAGCGCGGCGCTTTTCCTAGAGTGCTGCTCTTCTTCCACCGCCATCTTGCGCGACACAACCACGTTGCCCCGGCGGCGATTCAGTTTGACAATCTTTACCGGAATGTCCTGGCCGAGCAGCGAATCCAGATTGTGCGAGGGACGAGTGTCGATCTGCGATCCGGGCATGAACGCGGGAACGCCCACATCCACCGAGAGTCCACCTTTAATGCGGCCTGTCACGCGGCCCGATACAACCAGACCATCGCGATGGGCCTTCTCCAAATTTTCCCAGGATCGCAGGCGGCTGGCCTTCTGGTGCGACAGCAGGATGTAACCTTCCGGCTGGATCCCTTGCCGGTCCACCATCACATCGATCTGATCGCCCACCTGAACGTGAACGCTGCCATCGGGCTGCGCAAACTGTTCGATCGGGACTAAACCTTCGGACTTGTAACCAAAATCGACGATGACGTCTTTATCGTGGAGTTTCACGACGCGGCCTTGCAGCAATTCGCCATCGTGCGGCGGAGCAAAATGAGTGTAATCGTCGATGAGCTGCTCGTAATCCGTCTCATCGGATACGAGCGGATTCAAACTTTGCTCATCTGCTTTGCTGGCCATGCCAAACTCCCGATTCAGCAACTACGACGGGCGCGAACCAATAGACGGGTAGCTGGGTCAGATTCATAACGACAGGGTTAAGTGACCTCGGACGTTCCCAAACGGCTCTATCAGCCGACAAACCGTTGATACATCAGCACTTCAGCACTATAGCGGAGCCGTTGGCGGAAGTCAACCGAACAACTAACCTAGCGTCGCAATGGGACGCTCCGACCATCCCTAAAAGTCGGCCGCTAATTCCTTCCGCACAGATCCGGCGTTTGACACATTCCTCCGGCGCACGAGGGGAACTGGCTCGACGCCTGCGCTCTTCCGTTGGACGAATGAGCGGCGAAGGTAGAGAGCGCGGTCTTCAGGTGCGACTCGCCGCAACTGGGGCAAGCGGTCGCGGATTCGTCGCGTCGGACCAGCTTCTCGAATTTGGTTCCACAGTCGTCACAGATATATTCGTAAATTGGCATTTTCGTAGGGCTCCCGGGTCGTGCGTTTTATTAATTCTAGCGCAAAGGATGGGACATTTGAGCGCGCCAGCCGGGGTCGGCCGTCGACGCTGGCGAGAGTTATGATCTTAAGGCATGCCCGGCACAGACATGGATGCCAACATTCGGCAATTGCTTCGCCGGCTGGAAGCAGCAGGGCTGAAGCACGACGCCGCCGAAACGGAGCATTCGCGAAAACTGCTCAACCTTGAGCCTGCCACGGCGGAAGTGGTCGCCATGTTGTTGCAAATCGCCGGCACTCGCAACGTTTTGGAGATCGGGACCTCGAATGGGTACAGCACCATTTGGCTGGCAGCAACCATTGGGCCGTTGGGCGGACGCGTCACCAGTATCGACAAAAGTCCTCAGAAACACGCCATGGCGCGGGAAAATCTGGCTGCGGTGGATTTGCTGCGCTACGTCGATCTGCGGCTTGGCGACGCGACGGAGATCGCGGCGCGTCTCACCGGTCCGTTCGACTGCCTGTTCTTCGACGCGGACCGCATCAGCGCTCCGAAACAGCTGCAACGATTGTTACCGAAGCTATCGCTGCCTGGATTGCTGCTGGCCGACAATGCGATTTCGCATCCCGATCAGATCGCTGATTATCTCGCCCGGATTGAGGAGATGGAGCGCATCTCGCATACCATCATCCCGGTGGGAAAAGGTCTGAGCGTCGCGTACCTGCCACGCCCGTAACCCATTCAGACCTACTGCAGCAATGCGAGCGCCAGCTCGTCGATGGCCTTCGTCACACCCGGACCAGGTTCTTCGAAATTGTTCACCAGCAGCGAGAACGCGACGCGCCCATAAGCCGGCGTGTCGGCATAACCCGATAGCGTCTTCACGTGATCGAGCGTTCCTGTTTTAGCGCGGATGACGCGGGCTTCCGGATGCCCCGCGAAGCGCGAGCCCAGCGTTCCATCCTCGCCACCGATCGGCAGCAGACTGAGCCACTCGTCGCGATGGGGCGACTGGTTCATGTGTGCCAGCAGTTTGGTGATGGCCGCGGGCGAGACCAGGGTGTCGCGCGACAGGCCGGAGCCGTCGGTGAATTGATACTCGTCATGCGAGATGCCGGCGCTAGCTAGAAATTCATCCATGGCCGCGAGCCCGGATTCTCGACTGCCCGAGCGTCCCGACGCCACCGCCACCTCGCGCAGAAACATTTCCGCATGCAGGTTTTGGCTGACTTTGTCTACTACTTGCAGCAGATCGAACAGCGGCGGCGAGCGGTGCTCCGCCAGTATGCTGCCCGGTGGCGAAGGAGACGGCGTTGTTTCGTCCGGGAAGCGATGCCGGGCTAGCGCGTCGCCACGAATCGATATCCCGCGACCGAGCAGCGACGCTCGCAGAACTTCCGCTGCGTAGAGGGCCGGATCCCCGACCGCGAGCTCTTGCACGTATCCGGCGTCGCTCTTCGGAATGGCGCCCCAGACATGCAGCTCACGGCCCGAGGCGCTGCGATAGAACTCGATTTTGCGAGCGCCTCGATCCGTAGTCAGCACGTGATTATCAATCACGAAGTTCTCAAACGGCGGCGTCAGCGAAATGCGCGCCAAGTCCCCGGCGTGCGCACCCGGCCGCAGCGTGAGCGCGAAGGTATTGTCGTGGAGGATGAGAGCGCTCACCGGCGCGCCGTATTCTCGCGTGGCGCTGTCGGAAGACCATGGACCGGGCTGCGGTTCCCAAACATAGCGGCTGTCGTCACCAACGATATTGCCTTCCACCCGCTTCAAGCCGCGGGCCACAAGCTGATCGGCAATCTCATCCATCGCGCGAAGCGAATAGACCGCTAGCGGGGCGGCGTGACTGCGGTAAGGATACTCGCGCCCCGACAAGCTGGGATCGCCTCCACCCACCAGTTCGAGATCCCCCTGCAACGCACCGTCGGCATCAATGGGAACTTCAGCGCCGATTTGAGTGGATAGCCGATACTCGCTGCCCAGCTTAGAGAGCGCCAGGGCCGTGGTAAACAATTTCATGTTGGACGCAGGCACGAACAGCCGCTCCGAATTGTGCGCGTAGAGCACGCGACCATCGCTGAGACGTACTACACGCATCCCAACAAAGGCGTGCGATAGGACGCCTGTAGTGTCAATGATTTGATCCAGCCGCGACCCTAAATCGGCCGCGCTAAGCGGGATGGCCAACAACAATGCCAGGAACGCGCGCATTCATTGTCATTTTAGAGCGAACTCGTGAGAACCAGCTTGCGAACCGTTGATTCCACGGGTTTACTCGCTGGCTTTTTCTGCCCTTCATCGTTGTATTGATCCCAACCGGTGTTGGCGATGAAGTAAAACGTGTCGCCGACCATGGTTCCATGCGTCGGTTCGCCCAACTCCGGCGTGTTGGCCTCCAGCACTTCCTGTTTGCGGAGGTCGAGCGAGAATCGCATGATGCGAGGCGGCGAGGTTCCGTTCTCGACGGCGATGAACGAGTCGCGATAAATATACAACCCGTCGATGCCGCTCAGCGCAATATCGTCCGCGGGTTTCAACCATGTCACGTGGCGGGTGGAGAGCGTCATGGCCGCGATGCCGCGCACGTAATCCGGCACGTAGAGCGTCTTCTCGTCGGAGGAAAGCGCCGGAGTTTGTGGCGAAGGAAATTCGCCGGGAACATCCAGCCGCTCCAGTTCCTTTGCGCCCTGCCGCAAACGGAGAACGGCCCCGTGAATTCCTTCCGACACGTAGATTTCACCGGAACGGCTGATGGTCATGTCGCCGAGCAGGCCTTTGACGGGCGACTCGATGCGTTGCTTAAGCTGGCCCGAATCCAGGTCGAACGCGAGCAGAGCAGTCTTGTCCACATCGGTCTTTTTGCACTGCCCACAGTGCGCCACCCAGCCCGTTGCGGCCCACAGGATACGGCGTTGGGAGTCCACGCGCAGCGCCAGCACGGGCCAGTCCGTCACTGCAAAATTCCGGCCGTCGTTTCGAATGATCTTCGCCCTGCGGACGCTCGCGAGATAGAAGTGCTGCGTAACGGCGTCGAAAGCGATGTCCTCGGGAATCAGATCGGGTTCAGCCAGCGGGAAGGCTGGAGCGGAATGGCTCACCGGCTTCTTGTTGCCGGCGGTTTGCTTGAGGATAGCGGCGAACTCGATCGATTTACGCAGGGGCGAGAGATCCGCATCCGCGGCAAAATCGTAGGTCAAACCCATCGAGGCGAGACTTCGCAGTTCCGCGAGCGCAGCCAGAGCATCTCCCAGCGCCGCGTCCGACGCAGCCAGGTTATAAACGATTTGCGGATTTCCTGGCATCAGCGGTTTCAATTCCCGCAACGTCTCGCGCAGCTTGGCGTAATCTTTTGCTTTGATGGCCTGCCCGGCCGCCCGGTTCAGAACAGCCCAGCGCGGTTCTGGCGCCGCAGCCAAAAGAAGAAAGGCGAGAACGGCGAGAAAGCCGATGCGGATCATGCTTTCTCTACGGCGCGGCGCCCGGGTCACGATCCGGCTCGCGTGATCTCGGACAGGCTGCTCAGCTTGGCTTCGAGCATGATCAGGAGCAGCAGCAGGAACACCATGAAAGTGCCGAGCAACGGCAGAATCATGACGGCCTGAATCCCCCAGGCTTCCGCGAAGTAGCCGAGCAACCAGGGCGCCAGGAATCCGCCGGTCATTGCCAGCGAGAACAGGCCGTTGTAGAAGCCCGGATGGTAATAGGGAAAGCGGCCCGCGATCTTCTCCACCACCAGCGGATAAATGGATGCGAAGCCGGCGCCCACGAATAGAACGCCCATGAGCGCGCCGAACAGATTGTTGGTGGACGCGAGCGCTATCATGCCGAGCATCGCCGATAGGATAGAGCCACCCAGCAGGAGAGCCCGGTTCGCGCGCTTCAGGATAAATTGCGACCTCAGGAGCACTTGCGAAATGATGCGCCCCACCAGCAGCGACGCCCAGTAAAGAGCCAGCAGCAGCAAGGAATCGTTAGGGCTGATTCCCAGCCTGCGAATCAGAAACAGCGGCAGCCATCCCGCCATGGACCATTCGTTCCCAAATTGGAAGAACAGCAGCAAGCTGAACAGAACGGCCCCTGGATTCCGAAAATCGCGCCACACCTGGGAGAGCGGCAGTGTTTGAACCACGGGATGGCCGGAGAAATTGCCCTTGTAGCACACCACTGCATACAGGCCTGGGATGGCGGCAATCAAAATGAGAATACTGGGAACGGTGTAAACGTAGTATGTGCCGGCTACCATCAGGGCCGTCAGCAAGCTACCCGATCCGAATAACAGGCCGGCGAAATTCACAGTGGCGGCGCGATCGATTTGATAAATCGGAGAGATGGCATGGAATACGCCCGCGTTGAGCAATCCCGTGCTGAATCCAATGCAGAGTACGCCGCCTAAGCGCCATGCCGCGGCAGCCGGCGGCGAAGAAAGCGCCAGGAAGAGGAACCCGCCACAGGCCAGCAGGTTCGCCAGAACCAAAACGAACTTCAGCCCTCGGCGGGGAAGCAGAAAATGCGCCGCGAGCACCGACAAAAGCAGACCAAACGCCAGACTTAGGAAATAGTCGCCTACTTCGGTGAAGCTGGGCCGCAGGTGGTAGCCCCAGGCGGGCAAGATAGCGCCCAGGAACGACATAAGTATTCCCGAGACCAGGAAAGCGGCCATGGAGCGCCAAGCGTCACGCGCAGCCGACTTTTCGCCGTCCGGGTCAAGCTGCAACTGAGCAACGCTCGACATTCAGAGGCCATTGTACCGCCAGTCCTACTGATTCCCGTAGGCTCATGCGGTCGATATCTTCCAGAAATAGGATCGGCGCACCGTTCAGACCCGAGTTATGAACTACTTAACACATTGTCGGCATGGCGTACCAATTGCACTTTGTGGCTTTAGGGTTGTTCTTCAGGCCACGGGAGTTGCCTCTTGGTTTTCGTCAATGCCCCGCGATGAAAAGCGGGGCATTTTTGCGGGCCTGACAACAGATAGTACTTCCGCCCCCAGCCGTTTCTAGATGTTGTATGCCTCTAGAAAGTGTTTGACAGATTTCCATCTCAGTTTTATGATGGTCTCATCACTGAGAAAGGAGGTGGTCCAGTCTAACATGGGTATATGTAGTGACTGTAGAATCAATTCGCGCGAGGTGGCCGACTGTTAAAGTCGACCTGTTGAACGTTCAGGTTTCGTTCAGTGGACGAAGCCGCTGCTCCTGTGGACCGGCCGCTTCCCTGCGCGAAAGACAGTAACGTACCCCCGCATCCTCCTGTCAAGGTGATGCGGGGGTTTGTATTTTCAAAGGTACTTGACGGGTGCGGTACACTGAAAGTTCGAAAGGATTCTGCTCGAATGAAAGCCGCTATTCACCCCGCCTACGAAGAGATTAATGTCGTCTGCGCGTGCGGGCACACCTTCAAGACCCGATCCACGCACAAGGGCGACATCCGCGTGGAAATCTGCTCCAGTTGCCACCCTTTCTTCACTGGCCGTCAGAAACTAGTGGACACCGAAGGACGCGTCGACCGCTTCCAGAAGAAAATGGCCAAATCGAAAGATTTGAAGGATAAGAAGGAACTGAAAGACAGCAAGAAGCAGCCCGTCGGAGTACGCTAACCGGCGGCACGCGAGAGCGCGCTACGGTTTCTTCTGATTCTGCTCTTTCGCTCTAGCTTCGCGCTCGGCGTGCAGCTTTTCGTATTTGGGAAGCTGCTCACCAGTCAACATTTTTCTTATTCGGGCGATGTGTTCGTCGCGGATCTCGCCGATTTCCTGGTTCTCGCGTTCGCGCGCATCGTGGAACTTGGCTTCCGTGTCATCCAGGATCGCCTTTAGCTCGACAACCTGATCAGGCGTAAGGTCCAGACGAGCTTTACTCTCGTCCATATAGGGTTTTCGCCAATCGCCTCGTGGAACTGGACCATTTACGGTACGCGCAATTGGTGGATTATAGGTGCGGTAGCCGAGCGCTCCTACCACTGCTCCGCTCGCGAAGACGAGCAGAAAATACAGTATGATCTTCCGCGTCATCTTCCGTTCGGTTCAGTATAGTCGACCGGGATGCCTACCGTGGAGAGGTTCTCGGTAGGGTTGGCGTCTGCCAGCACGTCGACATAATTGGCGCTCACGGCGGACCGGTCCGCGACGGGGATTTGCAGAGCGATTCCCAATAGCAGGCAGATGGCTGCGGCGGCGACGACAAACACCTGTGTTAGCTTCTTCAACCGCACGAGGAAGAACTGCCGGGCCTCGATCTTCCGCCACAGTTCAGGCATGAAGTTGACACCCGCCTCGGGGTCCGGCACGGAAGTCCGGTAGCTAGCGAACAGTTGGTCAAGCTCTGTATTCTGTTCCATGCGCGTCTCGGCGCCTCCTCGCTATTCTCGACTATTCTAACCCCAAACCTAGCCCTATTGTTCTCCGGGCTTTGCGCCCTTGCCCTTGCGGGAGGCTTGATACGCGTTCAGAACCCTCTGACGTGCCCGGAAGAGCCGAACCTTTAATGCATTTTCATTCACTGAATAAATCTTTTCAAGCTCTTTCAGCGACAGCCCTTCCACTTCTTTCAGCGTCAGCAGAATTCGATCCTGCTCCGAAACCGATTGCAGCAGCGAATCCACCAATTCTTTGACTTGCTTTTGACGCTGTTCCTCGCCAGAGGCCTTCCCTCCGGCTGCCGCGTCCGCCATCATCACCTGCTGCTCACTCAGGTCCGACATCCTGGCTTCATTGCGCCGGCGCTGCTTTCGCAGATAGTCATACGAAGCATTCACCGTCAGCCGGTACAACCATGGCTCAAATACTTCCGGCGTCCTGAGTTGATCGAGCGAATAGTAAAGCCTCAGAAAAACTTCCTGGGCTACGTCCTCCACATCTTCCGGCCGCCCGATCAACCGGGCGATCGTGCCAAGAATTCTCTTCCTGTATGCAACCACCACTTGGTTGAACGCGGCATCATCGCCCTTCTGGGCTCTCTGAATCAGCTCAAATTCAACCAGCATGCAGGCCCTAGAGAAGCCAGTAGCCTGCTTAAAAATAGAGGCGTACCAGCAAATTGTTAGGTTACAAGGGGTTGGAGCGGAAAGCAAAGGATTTCGCAATACTGACTACTCCCAAAGTCGGTAGAGGAGGCAGGGTAAGGCAATTTCAGCCGGATCAATGGCTTGGGACGAGTACTATTGGCTTATCGACATCCGTCAGGCTGGGACTTGGGAAACGATTACCAGAGCAGAACCACACAGAGAGCCCAAGAGGCGACCCCCACAAAGATGAACGCATTCGTCCAGTCATGGATATTGATCGGTACGAAACAAAGAAGCAATCCAAGCGTGAAAGAGGCCCCAGCTGCACGAAGCCGTTTACTTCGGGTAAAGTTTCTGGCCCAGGCGATCGTTCCACCGAAACTAGCGAGGATACCGCAAAGCAAAAGGGGGAAAGAAGAGTACTCCAAGACTCTGAACAGCAAATCCTGAGTGGAGTAAAAGCTATGCCGCTCGAGCCAGAAGGTCGCAAGTATCGCCACGCCAGTGAAAAAAAATTCCCCAAAGGGTAATCAGCTTCGACGGCGGCCAAGCGAGCACTCCAACAGTTTAGCTCTCCGAGGTCGGCATCGCGGATCAAAGCTGATCCCATGCTAAAATCGCTTTGTCTCCCCCCGACACTGCGTCGCTTCGCAGATTAGCAAGATGGATTTTCTGAAGGGTCTCAATCCGCAACAACAGGCCGCCGTGTCTCACGTCGAAGGTCCGCTCTTATTGCTGGCCGGCGCCGGCAGCGGCAAGACGCGTGTGATCACGCATCGCATGGCGCACCTGATGCAGGAGCATCGCGTCCCCGGTCCCTGCATCTTGGCCGTGACGTTTACCAACAAAGCCTCGGAAGAAATGCGCACGCGGGTGAACAACCTGATCGGCAGCGTGGGTCGCGACGGCCCGTTGGTCTCCACTTTTCACTCTTTTTGCGTGCGATTGCTACGCCGTGACGGCGCCAGCCTGGCTGAAATCCGCAACGGATTCACGCGCCAGTTCACCATCTACGATGATGACGATCAGGTGGCCCTGATCAAGTCTATCTTTCGCGGCATGAACCTCGACGAAAAGTTCATGCAGTATCGCGCCATGACTTCCTGGATCAGCCACAAGAAGAGCCGTAAGGAAACGCCTGAAGAGGTGTACGGAAAATCCACCGATCAGAAAACATCGCAGCTGGCTTCCATCTACGAGAAATATGAAGGCCGCCTGCGCCAGGCCAATGCGCTCGATTTTGACGACCTGCTGCTCGAAACGGTGCGCCTGCTGGCTCATGATGCCAATCTGCGCCTGCAGATCAATCGCCGCTTCGAATTCGTGATGATTGACGAATACCAGGACACCAATCGCAGCCAGTACGAACTGATGCGCCTGCTCACCGAAGCGCACAAAAATATCTGCGTGGTGGGCGATGAGGATCAGTCCATTTATGGCTGGCGCGGCGCCGATATCCGCAACATCCTGGACTTCGAGCGTGATTTCCCGAACGCCGCGGTGATCCGCCTGGAGCAGAATTACCGCTCGACCAAGAATATTCTGGAAGCGGCTAGCGCAGTGGTGGCCAATAACACCGAGCGCAAAGGCAAGTGGCTGTGGACCGAATCCGGCGCCGGCGAAAAGATCGGCCGGTTCGAAGCTTTCGATGGCGAGCAGGAAGCGCTGTTCATTGCCGACACCATCGACAAGCTGCTGACGGCCACCCCGGGCGATCGCGTGGCTGTGCTTTATCGCACCAACTTCCAATCGCGACAGATCGAGGAAGCACTGCGGCGCTACAACCGTGAATACATCGTCCTGGGCGGATTCAGCTTCTATCAGCGCGCCGAAGTGAAGGACGCGCTGGCTTATTTGAAAGCCGTGATTAGCCCGCAGGATTCGGTCAGCCTGCTGCGCATCATCAACACTCCCGCGCGCGGCATCGGCAAGAGCACCATCGAGCAGATCGAGCAATTTGGATTGGAGCACGAGTTAAGCGTATGGTCGGCAATCGGCCGCATGATCGAGGAAAATCAGTTTGCGGGACGTGCCGAATCGGCGCTGCGGATCTTTAAAGCCATGATGGAAGAGCTAGGCGCCTCGGCGAACGAAGGAAAAGTAGACGATCTGCTACGGCAAGTCCTGGAACGAACAGGGTACGCGAGGATGCTGCAATCCGACAACGATCCAGAAGCGGAATCGCGCCTGGGCAATTTGAACGAACTGGTGAATGCGGCGTCGGAAGCGGCCGAGCGCGGCGAGACCATCGCCGAATTTTTGGATCACGCGGCTCTGGTCTCGGATTCCGATGGTTTAGACGAACGCGCCCCGGTCTCGCTGCTGACCCTGCACAACGCCAAAGGGCTCGAATTCCCGATCGTGTTCCTGGCCGGGATGGAGGAGGGGCTCTTCCCGCATGTTCGCTCACTCGATTCGAAAGCGGCCATGGAAGAGGAGCGGCGTCTGTGCTACGTCGGCATGACGCGCTCTGAGAAACGGCTGTTCCTGACCTCGGCGCGTTATCGACGGCGTTTTGGCGGTGGCCAGCAGGAAGCTACCATCCCTTCGCGATTCCTGCGCGAGGTGCCCAAGGCGCTGGTGCAGGATCTGGGCCAGGCGCGGCAACGCGTTCCGCAATATGAGGCGCGTGAGACCGTCAGGCCCAATCTCTTCACTGGCAAAACGTACAACTCCGTCGACAACATCCAGCAGTTCTTCCAGGATCGGAACAAGGGTACTGACACGGTACAGCGTGCCAGTTCCCCAACCCCCAATCCCCAACCCCGGCTCCCCGTCGCCAGTACCCCAACCCCCAATCCCCAGCCCCGGCTCCCGACCCCCAGCCCCCCAACCCCTAATCCCGCTGTGCCGCCGCAGGTGGCGCGGCCACCCGCCGGCCGTCGGGGCTTTCGCGCCGGCGCCATGATCCGGCATCCCAAATACGGCCGGGGAACGGTGCTCCGTCGCGAAGGCGATGGCGAGGATGCTAAGCTCACGGTAAGCTTTCCCGGCTACGGTTTGAAGAAGCTGGTGGAAAAGTACGCAGGAATCCAAGAGGATTGAATAGTCAAAACGAATGAACACCAAGTCGATCACAGATAGAGCAGAGCGCAAGAAAGTGAAGCGCGCCGCCCGCAAGAAAGCCGCCCCCAAGGCTAAGCGGGCATCCGGAGTCGCGCGCGGCTCCATGAAGAAAAAAGTGCAGCATATGACGAAGGGCCAGAGGAAGCGTTAGTGAAATAGCGCATTCCTCCGATGAACCAGCTCCTACGCACCAAAAGTATCGACGCTCTCATTGCGGCTTCCGAAGAGCCCGACCGGCGGCTGAAAAAGTCGCTGGGAGTTTGGAGCCTGATCGCGTTGGGGGTGGGAGCGGTAATTGGATCCGGCATTTTCACCGTCACCGGAACCGCCGCGGCGGGCGAACATTTTTTAGCCAAGTCAATATTCAAAGCCACGGTATTCGACATATTGCTGAACGGCGGCAACGCGTCCACGCTCAGCGGCCGGCTGGGCGCGGGTCCAGCCATCTCGGTGTCTTTCGTCCTGGTGGCCATCGCTTGTGGATTCGCCGCCATCTGTTACGCCGAGCTGGCTTCCATGATTCCCATCGCCGGCAGCGCGTATACCTATTCCTATGCCACGCTGGGCGAAATCTTCGCTTGGATCATCGGCTGGGATTTGATCCTCGAATACGCGTTCTCGAACATGAGCGTGGCGGTGGGGTTCTCGGCTTATTTGAACGACCTGCTCGACAACCTGTTCCATTTCCATTTGCCGATGCAGCTGTCGCAGCCCATCTTTGAAGAAGGCCAGCGCACCGGCGCATATTTTAATTTGACTGCGTTCGTAGTGCTTATGCTGCTGAGCTGGGTGCTGGTGCGCGGAGTTCGCGAGAGCGCGCAAGCCAACAACACCATGGTGCTGATTAAAGTAGTCGCCATTCTGTTGTTCGTCTTCGGCGCCGCGCATGCGGTGAACACGGGCAATTGGCATCCGTTCATGCCACACGGTTACTCGGGAGTCCTCTCCGGCGCCGCCATCGTGTTCTTTGCCTATATCGGGTTCGATTCGGTTTCCACCGCGGCCGAAGAATGCGGACGCCCGCAGCGCGACATGCCGACCGGAATCTTCGTGACCCTCGGGGTTTGTGCCCTGCTCTATGGCTCCGTCGCCCTGGTGCTTACCGGCATCGCGAACTGGAGCACGCTCAATAACGATGCGCCGGTGGCCAACGCGCTCAAGATGATCGGCATGAACCGGCTGCGGCTGATTGTCACCGCTGGAGCGCTGCTGGGCATGCTCTCGTCGCTGCTGGTGTTTCAATATGGGCAAGCGCGCATCTGGTTCGCGATGTCGCGCGACCGCTTGTTGCCAGGCATTTTTTCTCGCGTACATCCCCGCTTCCAAACGCCCTACATCAGCACCTGGGTGGCCGGCTTTGTGGTCGGAATTCCCGCCGGCATTTTCGACGTAAGCTGGTTCGCCGACCTTTCGAACATCGGAACGCTCTTCGCTTTTATTCTGGTGTCGGCCGGCGTGATCGTACTGCGCAAGAAGCAACCGGAGCGTCCGCGCGGTTTTCGCGTGCCGTGGGTTCCACTGCTACCCGGGATCTCAATCTTCTGCTGCATGGTGTTGATGCTGAGCTTGCCGCTCGAAACCTGGCTGCGCTTCTTCGTCTGGCTGGTGATCGGACTGTTCATCTACTTCCTCTACGGCAAAAAGCGCACCGCCGACTTAACATAGAAGAAACCCTTCGAGGAGGGCCACATGTATCGCATTCTCCTACCCGCTTTGCTCTTTGTGAGCACTCTCGTTTCGTTGGCCGCCGATCAGCCGCTGTTGCTCCAGAAACCCACAGTCAGCAAAACCCAGATTGTCTTTTCCTATGCCGGCGATCTGTGGAGCGTAGCGCGCGACGGAGGCGAAGCGTCACGGCTCACCGTGGGCCCAGGCATTGAGACCGATCCGATTTTTTCGCCTGACGGATCGCTCATCGCCTTCCAAGGAGAGTACGAAGGCAATCAGGATGTGTACGTCATCCCAGCCACCGGCGGCACTCCCAAGCGGCTGACGTATCATCCGGGCGCCGATGCGCCGGTCGCTTGGTCGCCTGATGGCAAGCAGATTCTGTTCCGCTCCAACCGCGATAGCTATTCGCGCTTCACGCGGCTTTTCAGCCTTTCAGTGGACGGCGGTTTCCCCACGCCTGTGGATTTGCCGATGGCCTACGAGGGTTCGTACTCTTCCGATGGCGCCAAAATCGCCTACCTGCCGATCACGCCCGCGTTCCAAGCTTGGAAGCGTTATCGGGGCGGCCAGACCACGCCCATCTGGCTAGCCAATCTGGCGGATGCCAAGCTGGAAAAGATTCCGCGCGAGAATTCGAACGATTTCAATCCCATCTGGCTGGGCGACAAAGTATACTTCCTGTCCGATCGCGCCGGGCCTGTATCGCTGTTCTCCTATGACACCGCGACCAAGAAGGTTTCGGCCCTGGTCCACAACGACGGCTACGATATCAAGTCCGCCAGTGTGGGGCCTGGCGCCATCGTGTACGAACAGTTCGGCTCCATTCATCTGTTCGATCTGAAATCGGGCAAGGCGAAGAAGATCGAGATCAGCGTGTCGGGCGATATTCCGTCGCTCCGGCCTTCCTTTGAAAAGCTGGCATCGCGAATTTCGAACGCGGGTCTTTCGCCCACCGGCGCGCGCGCCGTCTTTGAAGCACGCGGCGAAATCTTCACCGTTCCGGCCGAGAAGGGCGATGTGCGCAATTTGACCAACACGCCTGGCGTTGCCGAGCGTAACCCGGCATGGTCGCCCGACGGCAAACAAATCGCCTATTTCTCGGATGAATCCGGCGAATACATGCTACATCTGCGCGATCAAAACGGCCTGGGCCAGGTGACCAAGATCGATCTCGGCACTCCGCCCGCGTTCTACTACGATCCAACCTGGTCGCCGGACAGCAAGAAGATTGCGTACCAGGACAGCCAGCGGCAGCTTTGGTTCATCGATTTGGAAAAGAAAACGCCGATGCGTATCGATCAGGATACCTATGTCACGCCGGAACGAAGCATCAACCCAGATTGGTCGCCAGACAGTAAATGGATCGGCTATACCAAACTTCTGAAGAACCACTTGCGTGCTGTTTTTCTGTATTCGCTCGAAGACGGGCAATCGCATCAAGCCTCCGATGGTATGAGCGACGCGCAATTCGCGAAGTTCGACAAGAACGGAAAGTATCTGTACTTCACTGCCAGTACCAACGTCGGCCTGACCACCGGTTGGCTCGACATGTCGGGCGACGATCGTCCCACTTCGCGCAACATCTACGTGACGGTGCTCAAAAAGGAAGACGGATCGCCGCTGGCGCCCGAGAGTGATGAGGAGACGGCGAAGAAGGCCGATAGCGAAGCAAAGGAGGGCAAGAATTCAGAAGCCAAAATTCAGAATCCGGAAGTCAGAATTGATCTCCCGGGCATTGACCAAAGGATACTCGCCCTGCCGATTCCTCCACGCGACTACGTCTCTTTGGACGCGGGAAAAATCGGCATTCTCTTTATCACCGAAAGAGTGCAAAATCCGGCCGCGGAGCCGGGCGAACGGGAGACAGCCACTCTCTACAAATTCGACTTGAAGACCCGCAAAACCGACAAGATCCTAGAAAACCTGCGGCGCTTCGCCGTCTCACAAGATGGCGAGAAGATGCTGTATCGGCAGGGGGCCAATTGGGTGATCTCCGCGGCCGGTACCCCCGCCAAGCCTGGCGAGGGCGCGCTGAAACTGGACGCAATGGAAGCGCGCATCGATCCTCGCGCCGAATGGAAGCAGATGTACCACGAGGTGTGGCGAATCGAACGGGATTTCTTCTACGACCCGTCTTTGCACGGCCTGGATTGGAAGACCGCTGAGCAGAAGTATGAGCCGTATGCGGAATCGGTCGCCAGCCGCGGCGATCTGAATTACCTGTTCGAAGAGATGCTCGGCGAGTTGACCGTCGGGCACCTCTTTGTGCGCGGCGGCGCGTTCCCAGAAGTGAAGCGCGTGAAAGGTGGTTTGCTGGGCGCCGATTACAAAATCGAAAACGGCCGGTATCGCTTCGCGAAAATCTATGACGGCGAAAACTGGAATCCACAGATGAAGGCTCCGCTCACCCAGCCTGGCGTCAACGTTGCCGCGGGCGAGTATCTGCTGGCGGTGAATGGCCGCGACGTGCAGCCGCCGGCCAATCTCTATAGCTTTTTCGAGGAGACTGCAGGCATGTCTGTCGTGCTGCGCGTCGGCCCGAATGCGGACGGCACAGGGTCGCGCGAAGTGACCGTCATCCCGGTCGAAAACGAGGCCGCGCTGCGCAATCTGGCTTGGATTGAAGAAAATCGCCGTAAGGTGGATCAGTTGAGCGGCGGGCGGTTGGCTTACGTGTACCTTCCCGACACGGGCGACAGTGGATTCACCAATTTCAATCGCTATTATTTCGCGCAAGTCGGTAAACAAGGCGCGGTTATCGATGAGCGTTTCAATGGCGGCGGCCAAATCGCCGACTATATCATCGACAATCTCAGCCGGCCTCTCACGAACTTCTTCATGACGCGCGCCGGACAGCCTATCACCACTCCGCAGGAAGCGATCTTCGGACCCAAGGCCATGATCATCAACGAATATGCGGGCTCAGGCGGCGATGCCATGCCCTGGCTGTTTCGCCAGCGCAACATCGGGCCCCTCATCGGCAAGCGCACCTGGGGCGGGCTGGTAGGGATATTTGGCTTCCCACAGCTGATGGACGGCGGCACTGTAACCGCTCCCGACATCGCGTTCTACAATCTGAAAGGCGAATGGGACGTGGAGAATCACGGGGTCACGCCGGACATTGAAGTGGAATACGATCCAGCACTGGTCCGCGCCGGTCACGATCCGCAGTTAGAGAAAGCGGTTCAAGTGGTGCTGACCGAGTTGGAGGCGCATCCCGCGCCGCAATATCATCAACCACCGTTCCCGAATTATCATAGGACGACCTCGGTATCGTCCACCACTTCGTCGAAGTAAAAGGTCCGAGATCGGTTCAGTACCGAGCTAGGGCTGTACCGGTACAAAAGCTCTGATTTCCTATTAGCTGAATTTGTGCCTTGCTCCAAGATAAAGGCGCTTGGAGCCAGAATTAGACCAGTTAGCCGTTGTTCCGGCAGATGCGCCGCCATCTCCGCTTCCTGAACCGCAAACAGAGTCAGCCGAACAACAGTCCGCTGAAGCGCTGGCAAGTGATGCGCCAACGACCTCGCTGCTCGACGTTTTGTGGCTGGAGGAAGCCGGAGTCGAAATCATCCGCGCCACCCGATCCTGGATTCAATATGGAACAGTCGGGTTTGCCGTGATCTGCATTGTTATCGGCGCAGTGGAAGCTCTCTTTGGGCGTTAGTTGTAAAGAAATGTAAGCGCACTCAGCGCCGACAATCTTTAAAATTGGGTTGCAACTAGGTACAAGAAGAGCGAAACTACTAGAGGAAATAGCTCACTCCTCCGAGGGCTATCCGATGCCCGCCTCGTTCCCCCGTGGATGAGGCGGGTTTAGTTTTTTCGGAAGCCATTTCGAGGCGAGTCACGGTTACTTCGCGCGCCGAAGCCAGCTTGAAAGCGTCTCAGACCCGAGGAGCAAGACGATGTGTGACTATTCGCTGCATACATATCCTAATCGGCTGGCTACCGATGGGGAAGATCTGGTGGTTCACAGATTCGGTGCGGGATCTCTCGGATTGGCATCTCCAACGGATCTTGCGCCGGTGATTTCGGCGGGCAAAGCGGCCGGCGGCACCTTGTGGTCGCGCGCGAAGGGATGGTTTCTAGGGCACAACCCGAAATGGGAAGCGGAGAAACGGGTTCCCGCGGTGTGTGTTCCGCCCGGCGCCCGGCTGGTACTGCGGGACATTCCAAAGAGCTTGCGGCGCGAACTGAATATCGGCGAGACGGAGGAAGTACAATTCGTCGAGACCACCGCCGAGGTGAACACCTATCGGGATGCGGTGCGTTTCCAGAATTCCCGGCAAGCGCTCTTGCAGCAGTTGCGGGAGGGACAGCGCGTCCACGTGCTTTCAGTTGCCGTGGAGGAATTCGAGCCGGCGGAAGCAGCCTGGAACGTTTAACTGCCGGCAGCCGGACGAAAGTGTAAATCGATGGTGTAGCCGGCCAGATCCACGTGTACGATATAAAGCACGTCGATCTTCACGGCCCCTTGAGCGACCTCCACGCGAACGTCGTCGCTATGGACGGGCAAGCCTAAACCGGCGGCCTGGTTCAGCACCTCGGTTCGCACTGTTTCCACCGACGTTTTGGCTGTCGCGGGATCATCCGCCAGATCGTTGATGTAGCTCTGAAGCCGCCAATTGGATGCATAGGGCCGCGCCAACACCACCGCGAGAACCACCAGGATGAGGAGCACCGCGGAGCCGGCGATCAACCGCGCGACTTTATTTGCTGGAGACTGGCTCACTCACCGCTTGCTTTCCTCGAGCGCTTCCAGTTCCTTCCAGATATCGTCGTCGTGACTTTCCCAATCGTGACTGTTCTTCGTCACGCGGAACTCTGGCACTTTCAGCGTGCCGTGGCCATACAAGCAAATGTATTCCGTGCGAGGTTGTCCGAACAGCAGCATATTGGGCCATGACCCGGCGCTGACGGGCATGCGCAGCCGGCGCAAACAGGAGCGGCAGCGATAGCGTTGGTCCCAGACGATCAAATAAACCACGCCAAAGCAGGCCAGGAAGAATACGAGCATGGCGCTGGTAAAGCCAAGATCGTGACCGAACGGTGCGAGGCCGGCAAACCGCGCCTGATTCTGGAAGGCCAGAAGGATGGCGGCCCAAACGACACGCAAAACCAAGGCGGCCGCTACCAGCTTCAGTAGCAAAAACCCCCAATACTTCATGATCATTGGATTCCTTTCGCGCGTTCCGGGTTCCCGCTCATGTTATTTTATCGGTCCGTCGTCAACTCTTCAGCAGATTGCGGGCCAAAAATATAACGTTAGCCGGACGCTCCGCCAGTCTCCGCATAAAATATGGATACCACGCATTGCCATACGGAACATAGAGCCTCAGGCGATAACCAGCCCCTACCAAGCGGCGCTGCAGCTCCCGGCCGATACCATACAGCATCTGAAACTCAAAACGGTCTCGGGCGATGTTTCGTTCCTGAATATATGCTAGCGCGCGGTTGAGGATGTGTTCATCGTGCGATGCGATGGCCGGAAACGTACCCCGATCGAACAATTCGAGCATCAATCGAACGTAGTTGGCATCCACGTCTTTCTTGCGTGGAAAAGCCACATCGGACGGTTCGCGATACGCGCCCTTGCACAGGCGGATGGGGATTGAGAGCCGGCATAAGTTCTGAATGTCGCTTTCGCTTCGATACAGGTAGGCCTGAATTACCGCGCGGACGCTCCCATACCGGGCGTGCAGATCGGACACCAATGTCAACGTGCGGTCGACATATGCGCTCGATTCCATGTCGATTTCCACCATCCGGCCAATGGATTTCGCGCGCGCCACCAGGCATTCGATGTTGGCCAGGCACGCCTGCTCCGAGAAATCGAGGCCCAGTTGAGTGAGTTTCACCGACACTGTGGCTTCCAGGTTAAGCTTTGCGATCCGGTCCAGCGCCGTCAGGTAGGCCTCGCGCGATTGCTCGGCTTCTTCGAGCGAAGTGACGCTTTCGCCCAGATGATCGAGCGTGGCCAGGTATCCGTCGGCGTTCAGTTTTTGGCAGACCGCCACTTCGCGCTCGATGGTCGATCCGGCGACGAAACGGGATGTCAGCCGGTCGGCAGCCGGTGCAGTTTCCATCCAATGACGAAGCCACGGCTGGCGGGAGAGCACCAAGAGGAGGCTGCGGAGCACGCACTTATTAGAATACTAGGTTCCATCCAGCGGTTCGCGAACCATCAACGCGTTTTGCTCGCCGCAAAATCAAACGCTGCGTTCGCGTGCACCACCGTTGTGTTGAGGTACCAGACGTCTTCCACTTCGAACGTGGGAAGGGTCTTTAGTTCTTGAAATGCCGACGGCAATTCAGTGCAGGCCAGGCACACGAGCGGCTGCGAGGTAAATTGCTTTTGGAGGGAAGCCTTTACTATGCCTGCCAGTCTCTCCGCGGCCCCATCTGGATTCCCGAGCTGCAAATCCGCAATTAGTCTGGTGGTGCTGGCTCTCGTCGCCTCGTCATCCGGGCCGGATGCTTCCACCCCGTACTTGGAAAACTTCTCGCGGAGAACCGGCGAGTTCATGGTCACGGATGTTCCTAAAATCAAGACCTCGCGGGCGCCCATTCGAGCGCATTCCTTCGCGGACACTTCAAAAATGCTGAGGACCGGAATCCCAACGCCGCGTATGATCGCTTCCATGCGATGGTGGGGCGAGTTGCTCGCGATCAGCGCGAAGTCTGCGCCAGAAGCCTCCAAACGCTTCAACGCTGTGCGGTGGTAATCGTCAAATTGACACCAGGATCGGTCGTCGCCATCGGCGCCGAAGTAGGCAATGGCTTTATTGATGTCCAACGATTCGATGCTCATCTCGGGTATGGAAGGCGCACCCGGCAGGTTGCTCGCCAGGCGCCAATGCTCGCTTCGACGGCAGATCGCCGAGTAATAGTCGACAGTGGACTTCCATGCCACTCCGCCCACGATTCCGATCTTCTTCATGGCAGCGTCTTTTCAAGAGAACTTCGGCGAAAGTCCGAAAGTTCCATCCACCACTTCCACAAAGCTTCTCTCTTCGCGAAGAATCAGGCGCTCGGTTTGCGCCATGAGGAAATTCTCACGGGCTTCCGAATCAGCCTTCAGGCGCGTCCGGTAGCACTCGTAGGAGGCCAGGCTGTCGAATGCAATCAGCCCCCAGGCAACGTCGTTGGTTCCTTCGTGAGGCAGAAAATAGCCGATCAAATGCCCGCCGCAGCGTGGAATGATACGGCCCCAGTTCTGGGCGTAGGTCTCGAATCCGTCGCGCTGGAACGGATCGATCTGATATCGGATGAAGCAGACTATCGGGTGCTCGCTCGGTGGCATATTGGGGAATATACAGCTTGCCACGCAGCCACACTTCGTTTATGGTCAAAGTATGGATGTCGACAATCACGCGGACCACGCGGTTTCGAGAATCGCATCGGCGATCGGCGAGCCGGCGCGGGCGCGCATGCTTTATTGTCTGATGGATAACCACGCTCGAACCAGCACTGAACTGGCCGTGGTGGCTGAGGTGAGTCCATCCACTGCCAGCGTGCACCTGAATCGATTGAAGACCGAGCGCCTGGTTAGGGTCGAGGTGCAGGGAAAGCATCGCTATTATTGTCTGGAAGGAGCGGAGGTGGCCACGGTTTTGGAAGGGCTGAGCGTCCTGGCCGGCGGTTCGCGCCATCCATTCGTGCCAAATACTCCCCACCGGCTGCGCGCCGCCCGGACATGTTATGACCACATGGCGGGCACTCTGGGCGTCATGCTGCACGATCGAATCCAGACACTGGGCTGGCTTTCTCCGAATTCGGCTGGCGGCAATGCGTACGATCTCACGCCGCAGGGCATCCAGGCGCTCGGGACGCTCGGCATCGACGTGCAGGCCGCTCGCGCGCTGCGCCGCCGGTTCGCATTCCCCTGTCTGGATTGGAGTGAGCGACGGTCTCATGTCGGCGGCGCGCTGGGTGCGGCGCTGCTGATATTTGCGCTCAAACGAAAATGGGTGACGCAGGATCTCGATAATCGGGCACTTTTCGTCACTCCACTGGGACGGCGCGAAATGCTGGCTCGGTTAGGCCTCGATGTTTGAGAAGGCGCTGGATGCGATGTCCACGTCCGGGCGATTCGTTTTCTCGGTGGCGACCGTCGCCGTGGGCATAGAGACTTTGGTGTGCGCCCGATATGCCAGTCACACGCTTGGCCCCCAGTATGAAGTAATTCCAGTGATTCCCTGGCTTCCGGCCATTCCCTGGCTGGCCTACGCGATCGGCGCCATTTTTGTGGCCTGCGGTGTGGGCGTCCAGTTCACGCGCACCAGGCGGATGGCTGCGCTCGTCTTGGGAGCTTTGATGTTCTTGGGCGCCCTGGTGCTGGTTGCGCCGAAGTATGCCGCCAATGTCGCCAGCATGGGGTTGCGCACCGTCGTGTTAGAGCCTCTCGCACTGGCCAGTCTCGCCTGGCTCCTGCCGGATCGCGGAGAGATGCCGGCCTGGCTCACGCGCCTAAGCCGTTATGTGCTCGCTCTGTCTCTGATCGTTTTTGGCGTGGACCATTTCCTGGCTTTGGCGCCTATCGGGTCGTTGATACCGGCCTGGATTCCATGGCACCTGTTCTGGGTCGCGTTTTTTGGCGCCGCGTTGATCGCCGCCGGCTTGGGCTTCGCGATCGGTGTGCTCGATCGTCCGGCTGCTCTTGGTATGGGCTTGATGTTCGGCGTTTGGGTGGTGACCCTGCATCTGCCGCGCGTTCTTGGCCTGTACGGCATTCCAGGCGCGCCAACGGATCCCGACGAGTGGTCCAGCCTGCTCATTGCAGTCGGATTGTGGGGAGGGATGTGGAGCGCGCGATTCAGTTAGCGCGAACTCTCCAAGAGCAGAAACTGCCGCTCGTCGCCGGCGGCCGTGGTTGGATCGGAGTTGTGCTCACCGGTTCTGAGCGAGGCCCGAACGCGCCATCCACAGCGTTCCGCGAGACGCACCAAGCCGGGCGGCGAGAATATCCAATAGTTGGTGGTGTCGCCGTTGCACTCGCCGGGCGCGAGCAAATACGCCGCCGGCACGCGGCCGAGTTCAACCGTGTGGTCCGGGCTCCAGCTTGCGACGCGCGTGCTCAGGAAGCAAAAGCGAGCGCGCGCGGATAGTCGCTCCAGGACGGCGAAAGGGTTCTTGAGGTGATACAGGGTTCCCAGGAACAGAGCCAGCCCATAATCGCGCTCGGGACCCCATCCGCCATCCAGGTCGATGTCCTCGATGGTCACTTTGGAGCCGAGAGCAGCCGCCACGCGCTCGACACCTTCCATCCGGTTGATATTCGTGCCGGCATGATCGCAGGCGTGGACCGCATATCCGAGCGATTCGAACAGGAAGGCTAGAGCGCCGTCGCCGGTGCCGAGATCGAGCAGCGGCTTCGATCCGGCCATCTCGGATAATGTGAGCCCGGCTTCGCGACGCAGCCGTTCCATGGGGAACAGGTTGGTAAATGAATCATATGGATACCAGGCAAAACCGGAGGGAGCGGCGCTTTTCTTGATCTGCTCAAAATGCTCGCGAAAACGCAGGCCGTGGCGCACCAGACTGCTGAATCGGATCAGAGGGTCCATTGGTTCCATGCCGGAGGATTTGGGCGTTATTTTCCCGGCGGATAGCTTCCCAGCACGCGCAAAAAATCCGCGATCTCACTCAAATGCCGCAAAGCGTTCTGCACTCGAGGTTCATTTTCCCGGCCGAGAAGATCCAGATAGAACAAATATTCCCAGGGTTTGCCGCGCAATGGGCGGGATTCGATCTTGGTGAGATTCAAGTCACGCAGTGCGAACGCGCTCAAGCCGCGGAACAGAGCGCCAGGAATATTGCGCGTGGTGAATACCAACGACGTTTTCCATTCCTTCGCCCGCCGCGGCGGCGGCAGCTTCTTGGAGGGATATAGCAAGAAGAAGCGTGTGAAATTTCGCCGGTCGTCTTCAATGGACTTCTTCAGGATGGTTCCACCGTAAATGCTAGAGGCTACATCGGAGGCTATGGCGGCGGCCTCCGGCCCGTTCTTTTCCATGACCATCTTGACGCTGCCGGCGGTGTCATAAAAAGGAACGCGCTCCAACTTTGGATAACGGGCGAAGAATTTGTGGCACTGGTTTAGGGCCACCGGGTGGGAGTAGACCTTGCGGAGATCCTGGAAGCGGACGCCCGGCGGCGCAATCAGATTGTGCACAATGCGGACGTTGGTTTCAGCCGCGATGCGGACGTCAAAATGGAGCAGATGATCGTAATTTTCATGGACGGAACCGGCCAGGGTATTTTCCATCGGGATCACCGCCGAGTCGATCTTTCCGGCCTGCAAGGCACCGAAAACGGATTCAAATGTCGGGTAGGGGACAACTTTGGCTTTCAAGCCCAGAAGTTGATGCGTAGCCTCCTGGCTGAAAGCTCCCAATTCGCCTTGAATACCTGTGCGTTGTGGTTTCATCGATTTCTCCCCCTGTGGATCGCGCCCCGGTGTTCACACCTTCTTTGTAAACTTTCAGGCACTCGGCTAGCTCTGGTACCTATCTTTCGATCGCCGCATATTTCTTTCGATAGCAGCGTTCTCCTCAAAACCGATCAAGCCGACCGTTCTGGACGCCGCTTTGTCAACGGTAAACCGTTGTAATGTCGGGCGTCTGTTCGGAAAACCGAACAAAGCGCTCCCTTCCGTCTTGCTCTTTGTTGTTTTGACCGCTATAATTCGACGCTGTAGAACGTCTCACGAAAGAGCTCGATCTCGAAGCCGCTATACCCTGGCGTTTCTCTAATGCGCTGGGAAAGCACCACACCATGGAGGATCCTGGACAGAAACTTCGGCGCATCAGAGAACGGCTCAATTTACGGGTTCGGGACGTGGAGCTGGCCAGCCTGAAGATAGCGGACAAATACCATAACGACGATTTTGCCGTCCTCATCAACCGAGTATCGGAGATCGAGAATCGCAACTTAGTTCCGACCATTCACAAACTCTACTCGCTGTGCGCGATCTATCGCTTGGATTTTCAAGAGGTTCTCGAATGGTACGGCGTAACGCTGGGCGCACTCGCCTCCGACGCCGCGAGTGTGGATGTCCCGCAAACGCACATGTTGTCCTTCGGCGGCCAAACGGCTCAAAGCACCGTCTCGAGCGGCGTTCTGTTACCGCTGGCGCTCGATCCCGGATTCGATCCTCGCCGCACAACTTATCTTACCCGCATGGTTCAGCGCTGGGGTAAGGTGCCGCTGTTGTTTCTTGAGTCGCTGGACCTCAAGGAACAACGCTACGCCCTGGTCGGAACCGAGGATTGGTTCATGTCCCCTCTGCTGCAGCCGGGGACTTTTGTTTCCATCGACGAGACGCAACGCAAGATCGCCAACTCAGGCTGGAACAACGAGTTCGAACGCCCAATCTACTTCTTCGAGCACCGCCAGGGATTTGCTTGTGGATGGGCCAGCCTGACCGGGGACCAGTTGATTCTCATATCCCACCCCTTATCGGCATGCAGTCCCCAGGTTTACAAATATCCCACCGACATCGATTTGATCGGCCAGGTCTCTGGGATCGCTATGCGTCTGGATCAGGCACGGCGACGCCGTACGCGGCTTTGAATAGCTCCAAAAGAGCTGTGAAGTCCGCGATGTAGAGCCGTCTCTCCACTCCACGCACGGAAGCGGGAAGCAAGTTGCGGTAGGGTGTCAACCGGATCCAGTTCTCTATCACCACGCGTTTGTCCTCGAACAAAGCCGAAATATAAAGGTCCAAGTCCGCCTTCTGCTGTTCCAGGTTGAACGACAGCCACTCGGCAAACACCGCGGCGTGGCTGGTCTTCAGCGCCTTATTCGCCTCATCTTCACCGAACACAAGAGCTAACCCGTGATGTTCGTAGCTGCCGTTGTTGGGGTTGCGCAGGGACGCCAGGTAAACCAACCTTCCAAAAACGGAAGGGATTTGCGAGATGGTGTTCCGCCATAGATCGGCCGCAGCACTTCGGTCAAACGTCAAGCCAGCGACTTTTTCGCCCTTCATACCAAACACCTGAAATCATACACCGGATCTGGCTTTAAGAAAAGATGGCCGATTCCGGACGAAGTATCCGGCGGTGTTCTGGTTTCCGAAAGCCTTTCGCTCTTTCCTCTTATCGCAGCGCTTCACGCTTAATCTTCGGAAGGATTCGACAAGTAATCGAATTCGAAATTAAAACCCCAAGGAGATTTGAGCATGTTGAAAAAGATTTTTTTGATTACCAGTGTTGCACTAGCGTTCGTCATCGCGGCCTCCGCGGACATTCCCATCCCTCCCTGCAACCCTTGTCTGGTGAGCACGGGTACAGCCCGATAGCATTCGTCTCCCTGGCCGGGAGCTGGCTCGCCGGGAGCTGGTGATAGACTGGATTTCAATCCATGCACCAGCTCCCGCCCGAGCAACAGATTCTGCTGATCGTCGAGATCGCAGCGCTGCCGGCGTTGTGTGTCCGGATGTGGCTGGCGGGGCTGCACAAGGTGTACAGTAACTTCTTTGGATACTTGGTATTGGAATTCCTTCAGGCCCTTATTCCATTGTTTGCGCCGCTTCAGAGCCGGCTGTATCGCGACCTTTATGTTGTTAGCCAGGCGCTGATTGTGGCTTATTATGCGCTGGTGGTGCTGGAGCTCTACTCCGTCATCCTGCGTAATCTAAAGGGAATTGCCAGCGTAGCGCGCCGCTATATCAAGATCACACTTGTGTTTGCCATCTTCCTGTCCCTGCTACCTTTAGCTGTCGAAAAAACGCCGAATACCCTCACTGGCTATCTCTTCATGTTCGAGCGTCCCATCCGGTCAAGTTTGGTGGTCTTCGTGCTTTTGATCAGCGGCTTTCTAGTCTATTACCCTGTGCCTTTGGGACGGAACGTAATCGTTTACTTGACGGGATATGCCGTCTATTTCCTGACTAGCGCAACCGTCGCGTTCGTCAACAATCTGGGCTACTTCTGGAACCGTCAGGGGGGTAACGTTAACATGGGCGTTTCCGTGGCGTGCATTATATTTTGGCTGCTTGCACTCAGCCGGCAGGGGGAGAAAAAGATGGTGGTTGTGGGACATCAGTGGAATCGAGGCGACGAGCAGCGATTACTGGCCCAGCTGGAAGCAGTCAATGATAGTCTTTTGCGTTCCCGCAATAAAATAGATGTTCGGTAAAAGGGGTAATGCCCTCGATCTTGTCACAAACCAAGACACAAATGTATTTGCATTGCCTGGAATGATCCGGTATGATTAGCGAGAGACTTAGGAGGAAATGTGCATTTACAGTTGATGCTTCCCATTGCACTCGTCCTCATATTGCTGGCCGGTTGCTTTGCCGGCCTATTCTGGAGACTCGCGTCTCGCTTTGACGCGACGCATTGTACAGCCGATTGGCTGGACGATTTTTCTCTGGAGAGCTATGCTCCCATGGAGCGATTGTTGGAGAAAAGCGACGTCTTGTTTCTAGCGTCGCAAGCCGGCTACCGTCCGGAAATCGCGAAACGCCTGATGGCCGAGCGCCGCAGGATTTTTGCCGCATATCTCGGGCGCCTGGTCCAGGACTTCAATCAGTTGGTCGGGATTGGAAAGCTAATGATTGTCTATTCCACTCAAGACCGGGAGGAATTCGCGCGCCGCTTGTGGCGCCAGCAGGTGCGCTTCTACGCGGCGGTTTACTCCGTACGGCTGCAGTTGGCGCTGTATCCTTTGGGATGGGCTGGAGCGGATGCGCATCGTCTGGTTGCGACCATCACCGCCTTGCGCGACCAGATTCGATTGCTCTCGTCCCCCAGCGAAGCCCAATTCGAAGGCGTTTGAACGCTCAATTGCACACAGTCTTTAGGAGCTGCTTGGCTTCTTTGAGCAGCGGAAACTGTTGTTCGGCTTCCTTAAACTCGCGGGTATGCACGCAACGGCGCGCACCTCGATGCTCGACCGGAAAACGCAGGTGGAGCATTTCATGAAACAAAATGTATTCCACGGCTAATCTTGGGACGCTGGACCTGTCCAACAGGCGGCTCAAGATAATCGCATTGTGCGACGGATCGTAATGCCCGAGCATTACGCGCGAGGGACGGCGGCTCCAGCCCAGCAGCGGTTGCGCCATCAGACCGTGGAAGTGCGTCTGGTTCAGATCGTCGAAGATGGCTTGGAGATCGTAGAAATCGCCCTTTGGCCCTGACACGAACTTGCGCCCGCGCGTCTGCTTCACCAGTTGCAGGCTGCGGCGCATCTCCTTGCGATTGAGATAGCGACGGTAGCGTTCGGCGTGCGTCCGCGGCGACGGCCGGCGCAGAAGCTTGGACATCAGAATATGCGCCAGCGATTCGAGGATGGCCGAGGGAGCGCCTTCCAGCACATCCGTTACGCGAAACTCGAGGCCCGACTGGTCCCATCGAACCGAGCTATTGGCGTTGGCGAACTTGCAAAATTTCAAGTGAACAGCTGGAACGGGCGTGCGGGGCTTCAACTCGCGAAAAACGCGTGTGACGATTTCCTCAGGTGTTTCGAAAAAAATCGCGCTCTGCAGCACTTCTCTTAAGATACCTCAGCCCTGCAGATATCGGAACCCGCGCGTGTTGTTACTGAGCGGATTCGTCCAGCAGCAGGATTTCAACGCGGCGATTTTCAGCCCGGCCAGCCTCGGTATCGTTGGAATCCTTAGGGTCGTTCGAGCCATAGCTTTGGACCGACAGCCGCGATTCGGAGATGCCATAGCGGGTGCTCAAAACCTCTAACAGGTTTACGCTGCGAGCGGCGGAGAGCTCCCAATTGCTCTGGAACCGTTTGTTGTGGATGGGGACCGCGTCGGCATGTCCCACCAGCGCGACTTTGTTGGGAACGCTCGCGAGTACGGCCGCTATTTGAGAAACGATGGGAAGCGCACCAGGCAGGATATGGTCCTCGCCGGAAGGAAACAAAATGGCCTGCGGCAGGCTGATAACCAGCCCGCGTTTCTCTAGACGCGAATCTAAGCCTTCTTGCTTCAGCTTTTGGTCCGCTTCCGCGAGAAAGTGGCGGGAGTCTTCTTGCTTGAGCTCTGGCTTGGTCTCTGGCTGGGGTTGAGGATCGGATGGGAGTTTGGCTTCCGATTTTGCGAGGGTTGGCTTGGGCCGCGAGGCTAGCGGTGCCTGGGCCGTGTGCGAGCCCTGCGCGGCGATGGCGACGAACAGGATCAGCAGAATGGTGACGAAATCGGTGTAACTGATCAGCCAGCGCTCCCGCTGACCGCCATGCTCGGCTTCCAGATACTTGGGCCTGGGCTTAGGCTTCATGGGTTACTGGGGCAGCAGATTCCCGGACCTCTGCGTTGGTCTGGCGCAGGTACGCGCTCAAGCGCAAGCGGATCAGCGCGGGATGCACATTGTCGGCCAGAGCGAGCACTCCCTCGATGATGAGCTCTTGAATCTCGAAGTTCTCGGCCACCCGTGCGTGAATGCGATGCGCGGCCGGCAGCAGAAGCAGGTTCGCCAGCGCCAGGCCATAGATGGTGGAGACGAACGCCGTTCCGATGCCAAATCCGACCGACTGCAGATTCGCAAAGTGGCGCAGCACTTCGATCAGGCCAACCACGGTCCCGATGATTCCGATGGTAGGCGCAAAGCCGCCCGCCACTTCCAAGGTCTTGGCGTCCGTTTCGCCCTGGCGCTCGCGCATGCGCAGCTCGGTTTCCAGCACCGTCTGTAATTCGGCGCGGTTGCCTACATCCAAAGCCAGCTGCAGAGCCTGCCCGAGAAAGGGATGCGAGGCCTGTGGCGCAAGAGGCTCGAGCGCCAGCAAACTGTTGCGGCGGGCGGTCCGAGCGTAGAAAATGATCTCTTCGATTAACGCCTCGCGATTCACTTCCTGACAGGAGATGAGATCTTTTACGCGGCGGAGCGAGTGCCCTAGCGAGCGTTTCGGGGTGGTGACGAGCATCACGCCCAGCGTGCCGCCCACCACGATTAAGACGCCGGCCGGCTGAAAGAAATAAGTGACTGAGATTCCGGCCGCAGCCACTCCGGCAATGATGGCTCCCAGCGCGACCACCAGCCCCAGAACAAAAACCAGGTCGATCCGGCGGCGCGGGAGTGCACGATCCTCCGCTCGGAACGCGCGCGCTTCTTCGGTGAGAGCCGCCTGAGATGAGGCCAATACAAGTCTCCTGGGCTCCCTCCAGAGCACTCAGGGGTCCAATTGGAAGTTATTGAGCCAGCATCCAAGCGGACCATCGGCGCGCCAAAAATTCGACGGTAAGGAGCGCTGTTTTCTTTGGATCACCAGCTCTTCAGGCCCGTAAAACCGGTAGAATCAGGCCCCGGCACTCGCCCAGCCCAATGCGACGAAAACCTGACGCTTCGCACCAGCCTTTGAGGATCACTTCGTCGCCGTCTTCGAGGAAGCCACGGCTTTCGCCGCTCGAAAGCTGCAGTGGATCGGCGCCTCGACGGGTGAGTTCGAGCAGACAGCCCTGGTTTTGTTTTTCCGGACCGGAGACCGTTCCACTGCCAATCAAGTCGCCCGGACGGAGCGGGCATCCGTTGCTCGAGTGATGCGCGATCATTTGGCTCAGCGTCCAGTACAGGGATGCGAAATCACTTTGGCTCACGCGCATGGGCGAGGGCATTTTTGCGGAGCGCAGCCAGACTTCCAGCGTTATTCGAAAAGCTCGATCGCCCGATCCTTGGAGATACGGCAGCGGCTGCGGATCGGCAGCGTGGCGGGGTGGTGTGGGCGCGCGAAAAGGCTCCAGTGCGTCGAGCGTCACAATCCAGGGCGAGATGGATGTAGCGAAATTCTTCGCGAGGAACGGTCCCAAAGGTTGGTATTCCCAGCTCTGAATGTCACGCGCCGACCAATCGTTTAAAAGGCAGACGCCGAACAAATGATCTTCGGCACTGTTGACGGGAATCGGTTGGCCCATCACGTTACCTGGACCGAGAAACGCGCCGAGCTCCAGTTCATAGTCGAGCATTTCGGACGGTGCGTAAACGGGCACGTCCTTGGAGTTCGGGAGGATTTGACCGCTGGGCCGGCGCACCGGGGTTCGGCTCAACACGATAGACGAAGCGCGGCCGTGATAGGCAATTGGAATCCATTTGTAGTTCGGTGAGAGCGGTTTGCCGGGGCGAAACAGACTTCCGACGTTCGTGGCGTGATGAATGGACGCGAAGAAATCGGTGTAGTCGGGAATGTCGCAGGGCAACAGGAGATCCACTTCCCAGATCGGCAGGATCGCTCGCTCCGTGACTGACGAATAGGTGGCTAATAATTCGCTGATCCGGCGGCGAAGGCTGGTGCGCTCCGGGCGAGACATCGCCATTACGGCTCTGAGGGACGGGATGCCGAGCGCAACGGTGGCATCCAGCAGCATGTCGCCAATGGCAACGCCTGCTCGGATCTGTTCCTCACCGCGTTTTCGAAAACTGGCGTACGGGAGATTTTGAATCGGGAAATCGGCGTCTGGCCGATTGGCGGATTCCACCCAACTGGTCAGATTTGGATCGTGAGTGGCGTCTATCATTTTGTCGCTGAGATCAGGCTTTTTGGTGAGATCAAGCTCTGGAAACGTGGATCGGCACGCAGGTTCTTGAGCGCTGGTTCGCCGCGCACTTCGTCGAGCGGCTGGCCGCTTGGAACCGCAGCCCGGAGCGCATCCAGAGCGCGATCGCGTTCGCCGGCCAGTTCATAAACCAACGCAGCTTCCCACTGTACCTTTCTGCTGCCGTGCTGGCAATTGTGCCAACACAGAAATCGTTCACACGAGTGTGAACGCGGCACGCAGGAGTGCGTGCGCCACAACGGACGGATTACGGCTCGAGCAAATCCTGCTAATGCTTTGTTTTGGTCTTCTTCACGGGCGCTTCCGTAGCGCCATTGAGGAGCAGTTTCTGTACGCGCCAATTGAGAATTTCGGCGGTGTAGATTTCGTTCTCCGACGGACAGGCCAGCTCATGAACCCATCCGAACTGCTTCAGTTGGTGGCCCATGCTACCAAGAACGCCGACCACTTTGCCGTCCAGCGTCAGCTTATAGATCCGTCCCGGATAAGCGTCGGCGCTGTAAAGATACTGCGTCGGACCAGGAGTGATGCAAATAGCCCAAGGCGATCCGCTCTGCATGGTGCCGTTCGGCGGCGCGGTTCCGACCGTGGATGCGGGTGGAGCGGCGGTTGGAGGATTGCCCATCCACATGTGGACGACCGGGGGAACGGGGACATCGATAGTGATCTGGCGCAGCACGGTCCCGTCGGGATCGAACACCTGGATGCGCCGATTCCCGCGATCGGCGACATAGATGTTTCCTTGCGCATCGGAAGCGATGCTGTGCGGCGTGTTGAGCTCGCCGGGGCCGCTGCCAGGAGTACCCCATTGCTTCACCCAATCGCCATTCTTGTCGAATTTAGCGACGCGCGAATTGATGTAGCCATCGCTGATGAAGATGTTGCCCTGCGTGTCCCAAGTGACGTCGGTGGGCTGGCGGAACTGGCCGTTAGTGGCGGGTAGTGGCGGCCTGGGATGCTTCCAAGCCTCCGCACCTTCGTCGGAGGCTTCTTTCTTGCGCCCGAACACCATCTCCACGCGGCCCTCGGGATTGAACTTGATCACCATGTCTGAACCTTTGTCGACAGCCCAGAGGTTGTCGTCTTTGTCGAAGCGGATGGCGTGCGCGAAGGACCAGGCGTAGAGGTTGTGGCCAATTTCGCGGATGTACTTTCCGTCCGGTCCGAACTCGAGGATCTGCGCGGCGGCGGCCGCATAGGCGGGCCCGGTGGTGTTGCCGCGCGAAAAGACGAAGATATGGTGCTTCGAGTTCACGGCTACGCCCGATGCCTCACCCAGGTACAGGTCGGGTGGAAGTTTGAGGAAATTGGGAACCGACTCAAAGGGAATTTCGGGAACCTGTGCTCCGCCCAGATCGTCACCAAACGCGACCGAAACGGCAGTGAAGCAAGCTAGCGCAAGGATCAAAGAACGTGCCAAGACAACCTCCTAAGTACCGCAGAGCTACAATATCAAATCCGTGAGCGCTCCGAACCGCATAACCGCTGAACTCGCCGCTATCGGAGTGATCGCGGCGATCGCGTTGGGATTCGGCATCAACGGTGCGGGTCTGGCGAGCGGCTATGTCGATCCGCTGCTGCACGCTGGCGCGCAGGACGAGGCGGTCTATGGGCACGCCGCGGCGCGCATGGTTCGAACCGGCGATTGGATGACGCCCATATTCCTGGACCGGTTCATGCTCAACAAACCGCCCCTGTTGATGTGGGCCGGGGCGGCGAGTATGCGCGTGGCGGGGATCCATCCGCTGGCGCTGCGGTTGCCGGTTCTCGCGGCGGGCGTCCTGTGCTGCGTGTTGGTCTATGGGTGGGTGAGGCGATCGCAGCCGGCCTTGGCTGCCCTGGCGGGAGTAATGCTGCTGCTCGGGACGTCCATATTCCCGTCCATGTCTCGAAAATTTATGACCGATGCGCTGCTGACGTTGTTCGTCGTGGCGGCGATGTTTGCGATGACGTTAGATCCGCATTGGGAACGGCGCCGTACGGTGGTCTGGTTCGGGGCGTTGTCCGGCGCCGCGGTCATGACCAAGAGCGCGGCGGGATTGCTGCCGCTGCTGATCGTCGCGGTCTACTGGATGTTCGCGGGATCGAAGGAGCGTCCGCCGTGGAGAAAGGCTTTGGTGGCGTTCGCCGTGGCGGCGATAGTAGCCGCGCCTTGGCACGTCTATCAGTTTGTGGTTCACCGGGACTGGTTCGTTGCCGAATACGTCCGATTTCAATTGCTCGGCTCTGGCCTGACCGTGCCATCGCGATATACCGGGGACACCAACCTTTGGTTTTACTTCCGAACGCTGCTCGGAACCGACCCCATCCTCCTGGCGCTGTGGGCGACCAGCGTTCCGTGGATCGTGATGGGGTGGAAGCGGAGGGAGACGCGTTTGCTCGCGGCGTGGTTCTTGACTGCGGCTGCATGTTTGCTCGTGTTCGGAACGCGCGCAGCTTATTATTTGATGCCGCTATTACCTGTGCTGGTGTTGATGACCATCCAGTTTTCTCCGCTGTTGCGCGGCAAGCTGGCATGGCTCGGGTTCGCGGTAGTAATCACGGGATTCGGAATCGCGGCAACCGATGAAATAGGGGGGCTCCGCGATGGCCCCCGGGCCGCTCCCTCCGCCGATGCGCTCGACAGCTACAGCCATTTGCGCCGAACCAATGAGTTGCTGATCGTCTCGCCAGAAGATGAGTTTTATGCGTCCGTGGTGGACCTGCCGAAGATCCGTTATGTATATCTCACGCCTCTGGACGCGACAAAAACGTCCGAGTTCTTTTATCGCCTGGGCATGATCGTGAGCGGCGACGAGTTCTGCTCGCTTCCGCGATTGCTGCCTGTCTATGAGCAGCGGCTTCGAGCCTGGAAGTTGCCCGATGGTTTGCATCCGGAAGCGACGCTCATCGATAGCGGAGCAGCTTCGGACCTGGCCGCTTTGATCCGCTGCAGCCCGGAACGCGATTTCATGATTCCAGAGGCGCTGCGCGGCATTGCGGAGGTTTCAGATGGCGGCACGCATACTGCTACCGTGAGCCAGGCTGGGCGTTTCTTTCTTTTGTCGCGAACTTCGAGCCGCCGCCCGGAGGGTTCTATTGCGCCGGGGACGCTGGGCCGAGACTGACCGCAGTGACCACGATCCCTAGATCGCGTCCGTCACCATTGAGCCCGACGGTGGATTTGTCCAGTCGAAAATCGACAGCGACTAAGCCCGAGCGCAAGGCCTCGGCGGGTACGCGAGCCGAATAGGTGTAGACTTCCGGTTTCGCGAAGGTTTGCGCGGGCAGGCTGTGGCCGCCGATTTCAGCGCTCACGGTCATCGCGCCAGATTTCTGAACCTGCGCCTCGGAAAGATAGAATTTGAGCGATAGTTGGGCTCCAGTTCGGTCTGAGCCGGAGGGCGCCATGAGCAGGACCGAAAAATTTCTCGCGGTCCAACGCCATTGCCCGCCTTCAATGCCGTAGAAACCGTTCATCAATTGCGCAGCTTTGGAAAGATCGTTCGTATTCACGCTGCTAGCCGCGTGGGGACGAGAGACCTGGCGATACAGATCGAAAGCCTCCGATTCAAACACGCCAGTTTGCCAGAAGGTGTTGCCATCGAAGTGCCGCGTGAGCCGGTAGCCTAAGAGTGCGAGAAGATCGGCCCAATGCTGTTTCTCAAATCCGTTCTTATAGCCCACCAGAACCTGCTCACGCCGATCCGACGCGAAGAGCGCGGCGGGATCATTGGCGGTGTTCCGTTTGGACCAATCCCAGTAAGCCGGGCGATCTCCCTGGTGAAAGTCGGAGAATATGTTGCGAGAGAAATAAGGCTGAATCGCCGTGGATGAGTAACCTACGGCGTAGAGTCCGCCGGGCGCCTGGCCGCTGGGGCCAAGATCGTGCTTCAAATATTGGGCTGCGGCGAGACTCCCCGAGTATGCGTGACTCCAATCGTAGCGGATGGCGGAGGCAGTCCAATAGAATTGAAATCCGATGACGCCCAGCAGAGCGAAAAGAGTGAGCCCGGTCACCCGGGTCTTATAAGCCGAGATCCAGATCGCAAACAGCCAGGCCAAAAACAGAATGCCGAAGTGCCACAACTGAGCGTAGACGATGGTTCCGAAAAGGATGAAAGCGGCGCTTGCCAATGCAAAGAAGAACAGCCCGCCGCCGCGCCACAAAAACGGCACTGAGAGGGCAATCAAGAAGAGTGACACCATCCACTGGCCGGTGAAGGCTCCCGCGATAGTGGCCTTGGCGACATCGGGAAACAAATGCAGATTGCCCAAGCCCCGGTGCTCGGCGAACGCCACGTCCTTGGCCGGCCACGCGCAAAGTATGAAAAACGCCAGGACGGACCAGTATGCGATGCCGGCAGTCACAAGCCTCAGGCGCTCAGGAGCGTGCACGCGGCCCCAGCTCAAGACAAATGGCGCATACAGGGCCGCCCACAGGCTCGCTGAAAGCAGGAAGCCGTGGGTGCTTATGGCCGCTAGCAGGCACAGGAGCGCAGTAATCAAGCTGAGCTTGCGCGGGGCTTGTCTATAAATAAGAGCGATTGCAAATAGTAAAGGTGCAATTAAAGCATAGCTGCGGGCAACGACCGCATATTGGTAACACAAATAGTAAGTGAAGGGCAGCAAGATCCGAATAAAAAGCGGTAAGGGCGCGTATCGAAGCAAAAGAAACACGGCGGCCAGCGCTAGGATGGCTGAGACAAAATTGTAAGCGGAATAGCTCAGGCCCAGCCGCATCAGTGCGTGGATCAAGGTTTGCCATAGCCCGGGTGAGCCTTCGTAATGCAGCAGGTTGCGCCAAAGATCAGCCAGGCTGGCATCGCGGGCGAGCAACCAGGCTTGTGCTTCGTCGGCCCAGGGCTCATGAAAATGGATGGTCACGGCCACCAGCAGGACATAGGCGGCCAGGGCCCCATAGACTAGCGCGTAATGACGAGCGTTCGCAGGCGTGGAAATCTCGCGCGCCTCTACTGAGGCCTCACTTTGTGTAACTGTGGCTGAGTCCATCCGGCTGATTTGTACTTAGACGAAGAATTGTCGGGACCTGTTACCAAGATATCTCGAAACTTTTGCACCAAGGAACGCTTCTATGGTTAGATTGAGGGAAGCCGAAGTTTGCCCGCGAAGCCAATACGCCCGCTGAAAATTTGTCGATGATAGAGACCCCTGGAGGAATGGCAGTCATAATTGGCGCGGGACCTGCCGGTTTGACCGCTGCGCTGGAGTTGCTGCGGCGAACCCGCGTGAAGCCACTGGTACTGGAGAAGAGCGCCTATATGGGCGGCATCTCGCGCACCGTGGCATACAACGGCAATCGCATCGATATCGGCGGGCACCGGTTTTTCTCCAAGTCCGATCGCGTGATGGATTGGTGGACTTCGATGCTGCCGGTGGAGCAGACCAGCGAAGACAACCATCGTCTGGTCTATCAAAGCCAGGAGCGCGCATTTGCCGCACAGGCGGCCGTGAATGGGCCGGCGCCGGACCCCGAGTTCGACGATCTGGTGATGCTGGTGCGGCCGCGTAAGTCACGCATCTTTTACCTGAGAAAGCTTTTCGACTATCCGCTCAAGCTGGATGCGACCACGCTGCGAAATCTGGGCGCGCTCCGCGCCTTCAAGGCGGGCATCAGCTATATGGTCAGCGTCATGCGGCCTATCCGTCCGGAGAAGACGCTCGAGGATTTTCTCATCAACCGTTTCGGCCGGCATCTGTATCGAACTTTCTTCAAGAGCTACACCGAAAAAGTGTGGGGCGTGCCATGCGAACAGATCAGCGCGGAATGGGGCGCACAGCGCATCAAGGGCCTTTCTCTGCGCAAGGCTCTGCTGCATCATTTCAAAAAGCTCATCGGCGGGCGCTCCAACGGAATCGGCCAAAAAGACACTGAGACCTCGCTCATCGAGAAGTTCCTCTACCCGAAACTGGGCCCCGGCCAGCTGTGGGAAGAAGTTGCCGGCCGTGTGCGCGCCGGTGGCGGCGAGATTCTTACCGGATGGACGGTGTGCGGCATTCACACCTCGGGAGACCGCGTGACCGGCGTTACCGCGCGCAGCGATAGCGGCCAACAGCATTTTTTTCCCGCGCAGTATGTGTTCTCCACAATGCCGGTGAAGGAGTTGGTACAAGCCTTCGATACAGCGCCCCCCGCTGAAGTGTCTGAGGTGAGCGACGGTCTGATGTATCGCGACTTTATCACGGTGGGGTTGTTGCTCAAACGGCTCAACATCAAAGATCCTGAACGGAGCGAGCCAGGCGAACGGCTGTTGAAGGACAACTGGATTTACATCCAGGAACCGGATGTGCTGGTTGGGCGCATGCAGATCTTCAACAACTGGAGCCCCTACATGGTGGGCGATCCGGAGAGAGTGTGGATCGGCCTGGAGTACTTCTGCAACGACACCGACGAACTGTGGAGCAAGTCCGATGAGGACATGATCGCGCTGGCGCTGGGTGAAGTGGAGAAGATGGGGATTGCCGCTCACGAAGACTATGTGGACGGCACTGTCATTCACATGGAGAAGACCTATCCGGCGTACTTCGGGACCTATGATCGCTTTCCTATCGTTCGCGAGTTCGTGGATCGCTACCACAATCTGTTTTTGGTCGGCCGCAATGGCATGCACAAGTACAACAATCAGGACCATTCCATGCTGACGGCCATGACGGCGGTGGACAACATCATCGCAGGCCGACGCGATAAGACGAATATCTGGGCTGTCAACACGGAGATGGATTACCACGAATCCCGTGGCGAGCCGTCCGCCGACGCAGGCCAGGAGCGCGCCGCTACGGCGGTTTCCTGAGCGTCCGTCAGACTGAGCTTCCGGACCGAGGGGGCGCGCCTCAATGAGCTTTCCAATTGCGTCGGATGGTGTAATAGCAGTTGATGGAGTATCTCGTAATCTACGAAAAAGGGCCTGCGTCCTGGGGTGCTTATGTGCCCGATCTGCCAGGCTGTGTCGCAGCAGGCGAATCCCAGGAAGAAGTCCGTGAACTTATTGAAGGAGCAATCGATCTCCACCTTCGTGGAATGCTCGAAGATGGTGAGCCTATTCTGGAACCTACAGCAGTTGCAGCTGGCTTTGTGGACACTGCGCGGGGCCCTGGTAGAACGGCGTGAAGTCTTCCCGCGCTAGCATCTGAACGAGAAGCGCCATCTCACGCGGGCTTCTGCGAGAATGGAGTCGGGCCTGTCGTACGGGTGGTCGCTCGCGGATCGGGAAACCGGTTGGCGGGAGGAAAGTCCGGTCTCCACAGGGCAGCATGCCGGCTAACGGCCGGGGGGGTTCGCTCAAAGCGGATTTCACGGAAAGTGCCACAGAAAATATACCGCCGGAGATGGGGCGCAAGCTCGGTTTTCGGTAAGGGTGAAAAGGTGCGGTAAGAGCGCACCGCGGATGGAGCGATCCGTCTGGCAGGGCAAACCCCATGCGGAGCAAGACCAAATAGGGGAGGAGGAGCGGCCCGCTCCGTTCGACTTCCGGGTAGGTTGCTAGAGCTTGGCAGTAATGCCTTGC